>TARA_R110002012_G_scaffold321809_1_pt1 | contig 76284 bp, 73 predicted proteins | sample TARA_R110002012 | Tara Oceans TARA_R110002012 (sample SAMEA4396515) | marine metagenome | biome: Westerlies Biome; feature: [DCM] deep chlorophyll maximum layer (ENVO:01000326); material: water (ENVO:00002006), including particulate matter (ENVO:01000060) such as... | depth 40 m
TCAAATCTAAACATTTATTAGTTACTCCAAGTTAATGCGACAGAACCTTTTATTCTTATCATACTGAACCTAAATGGAAAACAACTTATACTTCAGAATTAATTAGAAGTAACGAAGAAATATTAGAGGATTACAGTGCTGATTTGTGTGATAAATTTAAAAATAATACCAATCAAAAATTTAGTATGACGAAAGAACAGGGAGTGAAATTAGATAATACTTTTGAGGACTTACTTAGGCATAATACAGCTCTTTATGATGAGAATATTTCAGGAACTGTTTACAGGTTGGGGCTAATGTGTTTCAAAATAGCTATGACACTATCAGCCTTAAGATTTAATAAAACAGAAATTACTTGTTCCGATGAAGATTTTGAAACAGCTCTATTTTTGGTTAAAGATATTTACTTAGCTCATGGAATTAATATGTTAAATAAAATAACTAAATCATATAAGACTTTAAATTCTACTCAAACAGCCTTGTATGATTGGATAAAGAAACAAGACGCTTTTAAACGAAGTGAGATTGCAAAAGAAGCAAATTTATTAGGTATCAAGGATAGAACACTTAGTGATATACTGAAACGGTTTCTATCACTTGAACTTATTAAAAAAGTTAAACAAGGAGTATACATCAAGAGATAAAGGTTAATAACTGTACGGAGTTTTATAACCCTAAACAAAACAGGGGGTATACACATCTAATGCCCCTCTGTTTTTTTTAGATATTTAAGTTTATAAAAAGATGTAACGAGACAAAACAAGCATAATGTAAAATAATCAGATATTAGGAGGGTGTAGGTTATACATCAGATCACGAAGAACACCCTCAAAAGAAAAGTGATGTTATTTAGACTAAGGGCTGAGGTTTATAAAACTTTTGGGGTGATTTTTTTGACTTTTACTGACAATATTACTGTCAGTTTCTGCTGTTTTTACTGTCAGTTTTGAGTATATTTGATTTTTAACCTTGTTAGTTTTTTAATAAAAAAGTTAGGATTATCAGCTGTTTAACACTCAACAAATACATTATAAAACCCTTTGTATACTTGAGTTTAGAGCAAAAAAAGAGTCACCATTTCTGATGACTCTTGTAGTAGCGGGAACAGGACTCGAACCTGTGACCTTCGGGTTATGAGCCCGACGAGCTACCTACTGCTCTATCCCGCGATATAATTTCCAAGATAGTTAATGAGCTTTAAACTTAATCGATTCATAATGTCGATATAACTATTTCGGACTGCAAATATACAATGCTTTTTAAATATAACAAGCAGATTTTAAAGAAATTTATTGTTCAATATTTTCTGCGTGAAAACCCATTAGAATTTGATCTTCAAACTGTACTGATATCTGTATCGGATTACAACACACTTCGCAATCCTCAATATATTCTTGTTCAGACTGTGAGCTATCTAAAAGCATTGAAATAGTTTCCCAACAATAAGGGCATTGAAATTCGTGTTCTTCCATAAAATCAATGTACAAAAAAAGAGGTTAATTTACATAACCTCTTTTTAAAAATAATTCTAATATGTTTCCTTAATCATTATCCGTAATTACAGATCCTGAATTTAAGTCCATCATGTTCGGATTATTACCGTTAATAACACTAATGTACTCTTGATTTAATTTGTTGTCGCTTACCATAAATGTTTTTAATTTGGGGAAATAAGATAATTGAAATGGTATGTCTCCTGTTAATTCATTATTAGCCAACACAATTTCTTCTAGCTGTGTTAAAGCCATAATTTCAGTAGGAATCTCACCGCTAATCTTATTATCGATTAAACTTAATTTTACTAAATTACTCAAAGCACTAATTTCAGTAGGTATCGTGCCTGTTAACTTATTACTACCTAATTCTAATATTTGTAAACTGGATAGGTCACTAATAGTAGTTGGTATAGATCCTTCCAAAATATTCATGGAAAGGTTTAATGTTTCTAATCTATTTAATTTTCCAATGGTTGAAGGAATAGAGCCTGTTAGTTTATTTAATCCAAAATTCAAATGCTTCAAATAAACCAAATCACCTAATTCCTGCGGAAGAATACCTTGCAAGTTGTTGAATTCTAAACTCAAATTAACTACTTGGTTATTTTTAATCGTTACTCCATACCAGCTTTCTATTGGTGATGATAAATCCCAAGCATGTGTCCATTGGCTTCCATTAGTGGAATTATAAAGTGCAACTAGTGCTGCTTTTTCTGATGTTGTAACGCTAGCAAACGACATAGCAGTTACAAACAAACATAGTAGGGAAAGTTTAATTGTTTTCATAAGTGATAAATTTGGAATCAAATCTTTAACAATATTAAGCCGAATATAGATTAAAAACAAATTTATTCGACGAAATACACTTTTTATTAAGATTTAGCGCTTAAACCCAAATTAATCCAACGCATCTAAAGATTCCTGCACCTGTTCCCAGTCGTGCATTAAACTCTCCAACTTATCTTTTTTGCCTTGATAACTATCAAAAAATTGCGGATTAGAAACCACTTCATCATAATTAGTAGCAAGCTCAACATCAATTTCTTTAATACTTTTTTCTAATTGCTGAATTTTAGACTCAATATTACTTAACTTATTATTCAAGGATTTAAATTTCTTTTGATACTCATAACTATCCTTATTGCTTTCCTTTGGAGCTTGTTTCTCAACATCGCGCTTTTCTACTTCACGTAAGTTTTCAACATTACGTTGCTGTAAGTAGAAATCAATATTTCCAAGGTATTCTTTTATTTTATGGTCTTTAAACTCATAAACAGTATCGGTTAAATCTTGAAGAAAATCCCGATCGTGAGATACCAAAATCAATGTGCCTTCAAATTGTTTTAAAGCATCCTTCAATACGTTTTTAGACTTAATATCCAAATGGTTTGTTGGCTCATCCATAACCAACACATTAAAAGGCTGCAATAATAATTTAGCTAATGCTAAACGGTTTCGCTCACCACCAGATAATACACGAACATACTTATCCACTTCGTCACCACGGAATAAAAACGATCCAAGTATATCACGTACGCGACTTCTATTTTTTTCATTTGCCGCATCAATCATAATATCTAAAACAGTTTTGCTCCCATCTAAATATTCGGCTTGATTTTGAGCAAAATATCCAATTTGCACATTATGACCGAGTTTTAAACTGCCTTCATGTTTTAGCTCTCCAACAATAATTTTAGCTAATGTAGATTTTCCCTGACCGTTCTGACCAACAAAAGCTGTTTTAATATCACGTGCAATGTGTAAATCAATATCTTTTAAAACTGTTAAGTCGCCATACTTTTTGGTTATCTTATTTGCTTCAACTACCACTTTTCCTGGCACGATAGACACTGGAAATTTAAGCGTCATAACACTGTTATCATCTTCATCCACCTCTATTCTATCCATTCTATCTAACTTCTTGATTAGGGATTGTGCCATGGTTGCTTTAGATGCTTTAGCACGAAACTTCTCAATTAGTTTTTCGGTTTGTTCAATTTCTTTTTGCTGATTTTTCTGTGTCGCTAATTGTTGTTCTTTTATTTCTTTTCGTAATACCAAAAATTTGGAATACGGTTTATTGTAATCGTAGATTCTTCCTAATGAAATTTCAATAGTACGGTTGGTAACATTATCTAAAAACATTTTATCGTGTGATACAATTACCACAGCTCCAGAATAGCTATTTAAAAATCCTTCTAACCAGATAATAGACTCAATATCCAAATGGTTTGTTGGTTCATCCAGAAGTAGTAAATCATTGTTTTGCAATAATAATTTAGCCAATTCAATTCGCATACGCCAACCACCAGAAAAGGTATCAGTCAGTTTATTAAAGTCTTCACGTCTAAACCCTAAACCTTGAAGTATTTTTTCAGTTTCACCTTGATAATTATAACCACCTAATATTTCATATTGGTGTTGCATATCATTAACATCTACCATTAATTGATGATATCCATCACTTTCATAATCGGTACGAGTTGCTAACTGGGTATTAACATCATCCAACTTGGCTTCAACTTCTTTAATTTCTTTGAATGCTTCGTAAGATTCTTCCAAGACAGTTCGTCCTAAAACAAAATCTATATCTTGTTTTAAGAAACCAATTCGTAAGTTTTTATCGGCTGCCAGTTGCCCAGAATCAGGCTCCATTTCTTTTGCTAAAATTTTTAGCATGGTAGATTTTCCTGCGCCATTTTTTCCAATGAGACCAATACGATCGCCTGCGGTAATTTTAAAGGTTATTTCTTCAAAGAGATAATCGCCTTGAAAGGAAACAGAAAGGTTATGAATATTGAGCATTATGTTACAATTGTTACTAAACTATATTAAAATTTGGCTAATTTTGTATGTCTTACAAAGTGCAAAAATAAACTAATAAACATGATAACAAAAGGAACGAAGCTTTATAGTATATTCACAGGTGCTTGCCCCAAGTGCCATCAAGAATCGATGTACATAAATAAAAATCCGTATGTTTTAAGGGACGTTCTTAAAATGCATGAAACGTGTTCACATTGTCATACCAAATATAAGATTGAACCGTCGTTTTTTTATGGCTCTATGTATGTAAGTTATGCTGTTGGAATTGCCTTTGCGGTTGCCGCTTTTGTAATTAGCTATTTATTTATTGGTAGCGGCTTATTAACGGCCTTTTTTGCTATTGTAGGCACATTAATTGTTTTTTCGCCAGTAATCATGCGTTTATCACGTAATATATGGATAAATATGTTTGTTCATTTTGACAAAACCAAGGTTAAGCCTTAAACCTTTCTATGGCTATTTCTGGATTTAATGGCTGCTTGTTTTCTATATAGTTAAAAAGTTGTTTTGATGCATAAGGCGAAATCATAACGCCTCTGGACCCTAAACCATTTAATATATGAATGTTTTTATATTCTGTATGTGTACCCACTAAAGGTCTTCTATCCTTTACCGTTGGACGAACACCAGCTTTATGATTAACTTCTGAGAAAGGGGCTTTTAAAAAGGTTTTTAATTTAGAAATGAGCTCGTCCTTTCCCTTTTCTGTTGGTAGATTTGTTTTATCAAACCGATTATAGGTCGCGCCAACATAATATTCATCTGTTGTATTTGGCATAATAAAAACACTTGATTTAACTGCATAATCAATTTTTAAATCGGGCACTTTAAGTGTTAATACTTCACCTTTGGTTCCATCTAATGGTAAATGATTAAAAAATGGGTTTTGCTTTAATCCAAATCCTTCGCAAAACACAATATGTTTAGCTTCATGATTTGCATAGTGAAGCGTTTCTGATTCTATTTGTAAACCATTATATTGAAATCCTTCTGATAGTATTTGAGACTGACTTTCTAAATATGCTTTATAATTGGAAATTAAAGCAACTGTATCCACACGTCCTGCATGATAAACTTCACCTAAATTAAAAGGTGCATCAATCTGCGAATTAGTATTCGGTACTAATGTGGTAGACATGTAGGGTTCTAACTTTGGCTTATCTGTTGCCGTGAACCAGGTGTTTTGTTCTTCAATGGAAGCAAAACGCCTGTATAATTTTAATGTATAATCTAATTTAACATCTAATAATTGCTCTAATTCTTTATAATATGGTATAGCTAGATCTAATTGTTCATCTGCCATCCAAACTTCAGTAAAGCGTTTTAAAATGACTGGATTATACATGCCAGCTGCTACTAATGACGATTGTTGGGATGCATTGTCAAACACCAAAAAAGTTTTATTGGCTTTACGTAACTGCTCACAAAAGGCAACTCCTGCCAAACCCAAACCCACTATAAAATAATCTACTTTCATGCCTGCAAAGGTACTATGCTTTTTGCATTATAAACATACTTAAAACAAAAAACGCTCACTTAAAAGAGTGAGCGTTTTAATATTCTTAGTCTGCAAGGCTTAATAAGCCCACATATCTAATTCGAAGTTTCTAATCTTCTCTTTAATTCTATCCGATTCTAATAATTGCATTAATGCATTTTCAGAAATATACTCGGTTACCTTTCGGTCTCCATATACGTTTTCTTCTTTGTAAATATAGCCGTTAAAACGTCTTGAGTTTAACAAATGGTCATACGAAAATGGTACAGAGCTGTTTTCATTATTAAACGCTTTTGCTTCATGTAAAATTTCACGTGCATCTGGGAAAAATACCCAAAATAATGGAATTGGCTCTTTGTTCGCTTCGTCATCCGAATCGATAAAGTTAACGTCTGGTGCTGCAGGTGCAATACCAATTAAACGAAACTTCATTTCTGCTTGACGCTTATCAAAGTACCAAAGTCCTTTAATAAGATACGCGCTAACATCATAAGACGTAATATTACGTTCTGTAATGTATTCTGGAGAGACAAACCCATCAGCATTATATTGATCGTAACCAACATCCAATGTGTCAATTTTGGACATACTAGTACGTAAATCTTTCAAAGTACGTTCTGCTGTAAAATATGAATCATCATAAACTTTTTCAATGTTTCCATTTTTAACATTTTTCCAAAGCACATCAAATAATGAACGTCTGTGTTTTCCAATGTTATTAGTATCCACAGGATAGTATAACGGAAAGTTAACACGCTCATCAAGAACAACGCGTTCCCATGTCATTTTAGAAAACAGAATGTCTCTATCATCCACATAACCATACTCCAATGGCTTATCATTATCCACTGCTTTTTGGGCTTCAGTACGTACACCAATTTCTTCTGGCGATTTTGCACTTAACAAGTTTGCTTGTGCAAAAGAAGCTGTCACAAAAGACACACCTATAACGGTTAATAAAAAACTTTTATAATTCATCTGTTTTATTTTTAATTATTTGGGCTTATCATCAGATGTTAAAACCAATATTAGTTTGTTAATTCAACAATTACTGGAGATACACCTTTTAATTTGTAAGATGAGTTTCCTTTAATTTGTGCTGAAATATCAAAAATAGATATTTGATCTCCACGTCTTGCCTTACGTAAGGCATTTTTAGCTTGACTATTTAATTTAGTACCACTTACATTTACAGATGGCTGTCCTGGAACTTTCAACTTAAATTGTGTTACTTGAATTGGTAATTCAAAATCAAAGTCATCTAACAACGCACCAATAGTTGAAATTTCAACACTGTTACGTGGTAATTTTACAATACCCGTTTGACCACTAATGGATCCTGTTGGTTTTGGAATATCTTTAATTCTGAATGTTGCTTTATCGTTAACTTTTGTCCCATCAGGTAATGTACCTGATACGTTAATAGCTACTTCACGACCAGAACCTGGATTCATAACGTATTTACCAACTCCTGAAGCTTTACTTAAACCAGCTGCATTTGCAGATACATTGTTATCCGATACACCAGCAAAAGAAATAGTCATTGGGTTAGAAACACCACGATAAACTACGTTCATTTTATCAGCAGAAATAGTTGCTGAATTTGGTTTTGGAACAACGGCATAGGTACTTTCAAAGTCTATAACAACATCTTCACCACCTTCTTTAAATATGAATTGTCCTTTAATATCTTGTTCCCCAACAGATCCTGCAGGAAAATCTAAAAATGTTTCACCAGCTTTCATGGCATCACTAGCCAATTCATTTCCGTTTACAACTACTTTATCAGCTTTTAAGGTATTATCCTTTTTTCCAAGAATAATACGACCTGTAAAATTTTCTCCTGAAAAGAATGCTGTTTTATCTGGAACAACAATAGCGTCAAAGTTTGTTAACGATGCCTCAACTTTTAATTTACCAGCTAACATAGACGATAAAACTTCAGATTGTGTTGTTTTAATGTCTGCCTGTAATTGGGTCATTTTAGTTAAAGATGCTACCAAAGGAAATCCTCTATAATGATAGCTTAACCAATCAAGTTTATTACCATCTCTATTTGTTACTTCTTCCGTTGAAAACTTTTTCTCAACATCTTTAGCAATACTAGCCATTTCTGGATTTTGATTCAATACAGCTACAACACCATTTTTATAGGCATTGATTTTGTCTACAAATGCTTGTCCTTCTTCCTTTAGTTTATCGCCTTTAAAAAAGTAATTATCTAAAAAATCACCTTTATCCATTATTTCATAATCTTGAGGGTTGTCAACCGTTGCGGTCATTTGCCCTTTTAGATCACTTATGTAAGAATTGAAATCATTTGATAAGGTGTTTATTTTATCAGCCTGATCCTTTAAAGGTCCAAATTTCAATTCATTATCAATTGCTTGTTGCTCTAATCCGGCAAAAAACTGCTGATTACGAGTTGTTGCTGCTTCGTTTGATTCGACTAATTTTTCATTCATTAAGCCAAATGCTGAAAGCACTTCTTTTGACATATTCAATGCTAACATCGCAATGAAGATCAAATACATCAAGTTAATCATTTTCTGCCTTGCAGATAATTTTCCTCCTGCCATTTCTAATTTAGTTTTTTGTTAATTACTTAAAATTTATACTACTAAACTTAATTAGTTTTTATTCATTGCAGATAACATACCACCGTAAACACCGTTTAATGAAGATAAGTTAGATGCTAACGATTGCATTTGTTCTTTTAATTTTTGAGCATTTTCTACAGATTCTTCGTTAATTGTTGCTTGACGGTTAACGCTTTCTAATTGTACTTTATATAAGCTGTTTAATGATTCCATTTGTGCAGCAGCTAAAGATAACTCTTCACCATACTTTTTGGTAGCAGCCATTGAGTCTACAGTTGGAGCAATTCCTTTTGCAGCACCTTCAAAGTTTTTAATACTGTTTCCAAGAGACGCCATTAACTCACCGTCAATTTTAGCATCTTTTAGTAAATTGTCTAATTTTTGAGATAATAAACCTTCAGCATCTTTTGGTTGTTCTTTCTTTTTAGTTGAAGTCATACCGCCTGCTAATTCTGGATATACTAAAGACCAGTCTAAATCATTATCTACTGGTTCAAAAGCAGATAGCGCAAAAATTAATGCCTCTGTAACAAGACCTATTGTTAACATCACGTTACCAGTTAATGGACCTAATTCATAGTGAATAATTTTGAATAAAGCACCAATAATTACAACAGATGCTCCTAATCCGTAAGCCATTGCCATAAATTTCTTAAATCCTTTTGATTGTGCCATAATTTTTAATTTTAGTTAAGTTTAAATTCAGTTTATAGTTTAGTTTAATTTTTTGTTTATTAGTTTTTAGCGCTCAAAGTCACATCTGTACCTAAATAATCTTGAACAGTTCTGAAACCAATGTAGCTACGTGCAGAATCTGCATATTCATAGTCTCTTGAACTTACTTGTAAGTAATAAGCAACATCTTTCCAAGAACCACCACGTACTACTTTACGATTATTATTAATATCATTTACACTTGGGTTGATACTTGACACAAATTCGTAAGAAGATGGATCGTAAGACGCATGTACCCATTCAGAAACGTTACCTGCCATATTATATAGGTTGTAATCATTTGCTTCATAAGATTTAGCTTCTACAGTATATAGAGCCTGATCGGCAGCATAATCGCCTCGCAATGGCTTAAAGTTTGCCATAAAGCAACCTCTATCGTTTTTAGTGTAAGGTCCACCCCAAGGAAATGTTGCAGCTTGTAAGCCACCACGTGCAGCATACTCCCATTCTGCTTCCGATGGCAAACGGTATTTTGGAACGTTATGTTTTTTACTATCTTTTCTGTCTGCGTTATGGTATAATGTACGCCATTCACAGAATGCATTGGCTTGTTTCCAAGACACACCTACAACTGGATAATCATCATAAGCTGCATGCCAGAAATAATCATTGTGCATTGGTTCATTGTAAGAGTATGCAAAATCACGAATCCAAGCTGTAGTATCTGGATAAATTTCAACAGCTTCAGTAATTAAGAAATCAGAACGCTTTTTACCTTTATTATTCATTTTGGCAGCTTTCTCAATATCCATGTACGTGTACTGAAATTTGAATTTCTTAACATCCCAAGTACGTTGACCATTATAAGATTCTTCTAATGGTAAATACATGGTATCCATAACTTCTGCATAATACTCATCTAAATAATTAGCGGTATCAAACTCAATGTCAATATCATTATTTAATTTACGGCCTTCATAACCTGTTGGACCTAAACCAGAATAATTATCGTACATATATTTTTCGTAAACAGACATGTCGTTCGGATCTGCATCTACAAACGCATAATCTCCAATAGTTCCAGCATCCGTTTGTGTTAAACCAACCTCATCGGCTAGAATAGCTAAACGCGTTCTAATAGTAGAATCACGTACCCAATTAACAAACTGCTTATATTCTGCATTTGTAATTTCAGTAGCATCCATATAATAGGAACGAACAGTTACGGTTTTAGCTGGTGCATCATTAACTCCAGCAAGATCGTCATCTGCTTTACCCATAATAAAGGCTCCACCTGGAACTAATTCCATACCATAAGGTTTTTCGGGATGCCATTTTTTTCCTTTAACTCCTACAAGCTGACCTCTGTCTCCAGATCCACAGCTAGATAGCACAGCTAAAATTGCGGTTAATAACATTAATTTTTTCATATCCATAGAAAACTCGAGGTTAATTATTTTGCACTTAAAATTTTTAAGAGCGTAAACATATTTATATAATTTGTAAAAAACAACTTTTTTTTTCAAAAATAACACATTTCATCGTGAAAAAAGTGCTTTTTATCGATGAAAAGCACCCCTAAAACGTTAAAATTTTATACACAATTCTTTTGAAAAGCCTTATACCAGCGTTCTGGCACGTTATTATTGCAAGCATTTTGGTAATCTTGATGCGTACAAGGTAATAACGTATGTCTTTTCAATTTATTATTTATTTCTTCTAAAAAAGGTATTTCTATCCACCAACGACCAGTTTTTATACTTTTATAGAAAATTAGTTCTTGATGGTCGACTAAGGTAATGAATTTTTGGTAGTTTTGATCTATAGAAAAATCATCATCTTTCACCCTATAATTAACACCTTCTATAAAATACCATAGCATTTGGGCTATTAAACCAGACGTTAAATCGTCAATACTAGACGGTTTGTATTCAAAAATACCAAATGTCGTCACTTTACTACTTATTCCTGCATAACGCGAAATGGCACATATTTCTTTACCATCAAATCCGTTTGGTGATACTTGTTGTCTGGAACCTACTTCAGAACCTTTTACAGAACCTAAATCAATGCTTACTATGTTTGCATCACGCAAAGCTGGCTCAACCAAAGTAATATCGTTAGAAACAGAACCTAAACGGTAGGATTCAAAATAAAGCTTATCCATTAAATCTATTTCTTCTTGAGAATTAAAATAGGTTTGATATCCAATAGTTGCATAATTGAATAAATTATAAGGCTCATCCAAAATAATTTTCCCAACAAAACTGGTGTTTTTAATAGGCTTGGTGCTATCGCCTAAATCGAATTTAGAATCCACATTAGCAATATTAACCATAGGCATCAATGCATCATAAGCGCGATAAATAGGATAGGTTAAATCCTGGCTTCCACCAATGATAATTGGAATAATGCCCTTTGGAATTAATAGAGCAACGGCAGTTTTTAAGGCATAATAAGTATCTTCAATAGATTCGCCTTTGTAAATATCGCCTAAATCGGCAATTTTAGTATGCCAGTTTCCTGGGTAAAGCGCGTAAAGTGATTTTCGGATTTCATTTAGATTAAAATCTTCGCCAATGTAATTAATATCATTACGGTTTTCCAACACACCAATAATAGCAAGCTGAACACCTTCTAGATCTGGAATACCACTTTGAGCAGAATGAATACTAATTTTTTTTCCGAGCGCTTGCGTAGATAATAATTCATTATGAGCTAGAACACTATCGGGAACTGGAGTTAAAAAACTAAAATCCATTCGCTATACTTACTTTTTAGTGGTGGTTTTTTTCTTTGTGGTTGCTTTAGTGGCTTTTTTTGGAGCCGCTTTCTTTTTAGTTGCTTTTTTCTTGGGTGCATTTTTCTCTAGAATAGCTTCTGCTTCTTCCAAAGTCATTTCGGCAACATCATGTGTTTTTGGTAATTCAATTTTTGTTTTACCTTTTAGAATGTTATGTCTGCCCCAACGTGCTTTTTCTACACGAATACCAGCATCTTCCCAATTATGAATAACCTTATCTATTTCTTTTTGAATTTTATCTTCTATTAACGTAACAATATCATCATCTGATAAATTATCCCAATCGTATTTTTTGTTTACGTTAATAAACATATCATTCCATTTAATAAACGGTCCAAAACGGCCTTTTCCTTTTTGAACTGGCAAATCTTTATACATATATATAGGCGCATCTGCTTTTTGTTTTTCTTTAATTAAAACAATAGCATCTTCCAATTCCACACTTAAAGGGTCTGTACCTCTTGGCAAAGACACAAACTGATCGCCAAATTTCACATACGGTCCATAACGACCATTATTAACTTCTACAGTTTCTTTTTCGTAGGTTCCTAACGCTTTTGGAAGCTGGAATAAGTCCATAGCTTCTTCATAGGTAATGGTGTTTAATTGCTGATCTGGTGATAAACTTGCAAATTGTGGCTTTTCTTCGTCATCAACGGTTCCTATCTGAACCATAGGGCCAAACTTCCCTAAACGCACACTTACCTGCTTACCGGTTTCTGGATCTTTTCCTAAAATACGTTCGCCAGATTCGCGATCTGCATTTTCCTGAACATCTACTACTATTGGATGAAAATTTGTGTAAAAATCTTTCATCATTTTCTTCCAATCTACTTTACCTTCTGCTATTTCGTCAAAATCTTCTTCTACTTTAGCTGTGAAATTGTAATCTAAAATGGTTTCAAAATGATTCACCAAGAAATCCGTCACAATCATACCAATATCTGTTGGTACTAATTTCCCCTTATCAGATCCTACTTTTTCAGAAAGCAGCTTATCTTCAACTAAACCATCTTTTAACGTTAATAAAGCGTATTCACGCTCTACACCGTCTACTGTTCCTTTTTCTACATAATTACGATTCTGAATAGTTGAAATTGTTGGTGCATAGGTAGACGGACGACCAATACCAAGTTCTTCTAATTTTTTAACCAAAGCAGCTTCAGTATAACGTGCTGGTGGTCTGGTATAACGTTCAGTTGCTGTTATATAATTGTTTAATAAGGTTTCGTTTACCTTCATAGCTGGCAACATGCCATCTTGCTCGACGTCTTCATCATCAGTTCCTTCTAAATATACTTTTAAAAAACCTTCAAACGTAATAACTTCACCGTTTGCTGTAAAGTTTTCATTGTGTGTAGAAGCGTCTATTTTTAAATTGGTACGCTCTAATTCAGCATCACTCATTTGCGATGCTATGGCGCGTTTCCAAATTAAATCGTATAATCTAGCTTGATCACGATCTATATTTACTGAATGGTTTGAAAAATCGGTTGGACGTATAGCCTCATGCGCTTCCTGTGCGCCTTTAGCTTTACTTTTATAAGTTCTTGGCTTGCTGAATTTTGAACCATACGCGCTTTCAATTTCTGCTTTGGCGCCTTTTCGGGCTTCATCAGAAAGATTCACACTATCGGTTCTCATGTAAGTAATTAAACCAGCTTCGTATAAGCGTTGCGCCATGGTCATGGTTTTGCTTACTGAAAAGTATAATTTACGTGCTGCTTCTTGTTGTAATGTAGACGTTGTAAATGGAGCTGCTGGCGATTTTTTAGCCGGCTTTTTCTCAAGTTCACCAATTTTAAATGTCGCCTTGGCATTTTTTTCTAAAAAGGCTTGAGCTTCTTTTTTAGACGAAAAATTCTTTGGAAGTTTCGCTTTAAATGTTTGACCATCTTCATTTGAGAACTCAGCATCTATTCTATAAGACGCTACAGGATTGAACCCTTGAATATCGCGTTCACGCTCTACAATTAGTCTTACAGAAACCGATTGCACACGTCCAGCAGATAAACCGCCTTTTACTTTTCGCCATAAAACAGGTGATAATTCATAACCTACAATTCTATCTAAAACACGACGTGCTTGCTGGGCATCCACTAAATCGTAATCAATTCCGCGTGGATTTTCTATGGCTTTTTGAATGGCCGTTTTTGTGATTTCGTGAAAAACAATACGTTTTGTTTTCTCTTTATCTAAATCTAAAGACTCAGCTAAATGCCAAGCAATAGCCTCACCTTCGCGATCCTCATCACTTGCTAACCAAACCATTTCGGCTTTCTTTGCTAAATCTTTCAGTTTTTTTACAACTGCCTTTTTATCTTTAGAAACCTCATAAACAGGTTTAAAATCACCTTCAACATCTACGCCTAATTCCTTGGAAGGTAAATCAGCAATATGTCCAAAACTGGATTCTACTTTAAAATCTTTTCCTAAAAATTTTTCGATTGTTTTCGCCTTTGCTGGCGACTCAACAATAACTAAATTCTTTGCCATTTCACGTTTTTTAAGGCTACAAATGTATATGAAAAAAAGTACAAGTTCCTAATTTTTAAAATTTCCTATGCTTTATTTTCCGAATGATAGCATAAAAAAACCTGCATTTGAACAATTTAAAATGCAGGTTTTAAATATAAAAATATAAGATTTTAATAATTTATGATATTATATGATTGGTTGGTTGTTCTTCTTCAAAACCAACAACGTTTTTATAAACTAAATACATAGGATGATAAACAAAAGGCGCTGTAAATAAAATACCTACACCACATAACAATACACCAACAATCTGTGCCAAAAATGATGCTATAATGGTTAAACCAAATACTAATAGCCATTTCTTGTTTCCTAATTTAAAGCTAGCGGTTATGATATCTCCTGCGGATAATTCTGGGTTAAAGGCAAAAATAATGGTAAAGAAATAAATAGGCACCATGACATATATAATAGGTAACACACAAAACAAGAAAGCAATGGAACTAATAAATAAAGATGCTAACATGAGTATTAAAAGTTTTCCAAAGTATTTCCCTTTAAAGTAATAGAAAAAATCGGACGTTGCAACTCCTTCATCAAAATCCAAACGTTTCATAATTCTAAAAAAACCAGCGTTTAGAGCCATAGAAATAACTGTCAAAACCAAAATGCCAATTATAAAAAATAAGATATACATAATTCCTAATCCTGCAAAATATGCTTGTAATTCTGCTGGATCTTGATTACCTGTTGCTGCTTGAGAAATAATAATACCCAGTAAAGGCAGATAAAGTATGAGAATAAAGGGCAAAACTATAATGAACGTTATAATCTGCAACAGAAAACCTTGCACCCAAGTTTTCTTAAACAGATCAAGAGCGTCGCTAAAAATAGTTCCAAAATCCAGTGAAGGTGCATTAGCTATTTTTTCTAAAAGTGAATTCATCGTATTCATAAATTAGTTAGTTAGTTAGTTAGTTAGTTAGTTAGTTAGTTAGTTAGTTAGTGATAGTATCAAATTACGCATAATTATAAATGCTGCGCAAAAATATTTTTTATTATATGACACTTTGTCACAGTGTGAAAAATAATTGTAACTTTGCATACTTATTGACTGAACCTCATTTCAGACGTATTTATGGAGAAGATTATAGACGAAACCAAACAAGGCGAAACCCTTATTTTAGAACCAAAAGAAACCAATACACGGAAACTTTTTATTGAAAGTTATGGCTGCGCAATGAATTTTAGTGACAGTGAAATTGTTGCTTCTATACTCACTAATGAAGGTTTTAACACGACGCAAAAGCTAGAAGAAGCAGATTTGGTTTTAGTAAACACCTGCTCCATTCGTGACAAAGCCGAACAAACCGTCCGTAAACGTTTAGAAAAATACAATGCTGTAAAAAAAATTAACCCAAAGATGAAAGTGGGTGTTTTGGGCTGTATGGCAGAGCGTCTGAAAAGCAAATTTCTTGAAGAAAAAATTGTAGACCTCGTTGTTGGTCCAGATGCCTACAAAGACTTACCCAATTTACTTTCCGAAGTAGAAGCTGGGCGAGATGCCATAAATGTTATATTATCAAAAGATGAAACCTATGGCGATGTATCTCCAGTGCGTTTAAACACAAACGGCATTACGGCATTTGTTTCCATAACTCGTGGTTGCGATAATATGTGTACATTTTGTGTGGTGCCTTTTACGCGTGGCCGTGAACGTAGTCGCGATCCTCAAAGTATTTTGGAGGAAATAAACGATTTATGGAACAAAGGTTATAAAGAAATTACATTGTTAGGTCAAAATGTAGACAGCTATTTATGGTATGGTGGTGGACTTAAAAAAGATTTTGAAAAAGCTAGCGACATGCAAAAAGCTACAGCCGTAAATTTTTCAAAATTATTGGAACAATGTGCCAAAGCACAACCAAACATGTGGATTCGTTTTTCTACCTCTAATCCGCAGGACATGACGTTGGATGTAGTTGAAACCATGGCGAAATATAAAAATATTTGTAAGCATATTCATTTACCAGTTCAAAGTGGTAGTAATCGCATTTTAAAAGAAATGAATCGGTTACACACGCGTGAGCAATATATGGAGCTTATTACCAATATTAAACGCATTTTACCGGACTGCGCTATTAGTCAAGATATGATTGCTGGTTTCCCTACAGAAACTGAAGCCGATCATCAAGACACGTTGAGTTTAATGCAATTTGTACAATATGATTTTGGTTTTATGTACGCCTATTCAGAAAGACCTGGAACTATGGCTGGAAGAAACATGGAAGATGATGTTCCTGAAGCCACAAAAAAACGTCGCTTGCAAGAGATTATTGATGTACAACGTGCCAATGGCCACATAAAAACACAAGCAAATGTAGGTCAGATTCGTGAAGTATTGATTGAAAAATCATCAAAAAAATCAGATTTACAATGGTCTGGCCGTACCTCACAAAATACTGTAGTAGTGTTTCCAAAAGAGCATTACAAGGTTGGCGAATTTGTAAACGTAAAAATTAACGATTGTACCACAGCAACACTTATTGGTGAGGCTGTTGGGTATTCAGAAAACAATTAAAAAATACCCAAGATAAAAACCTAGAAATCACGTTTTAACTCTTGAAATTAGAACATATGGAATCAATACAAGCAACCAAACAACGTTTCGGTATTATTGGAAACGATCCAACACTTAATCGTGCTATTGAAAAGGCCATTCAAGTTGCACCAACAGATATTTCGGTTTTAGTAACTGGAGAATCTGGTGTTGGAAAGGAAAGTATTCCTAAAATTATTCATTCGTTATCCCACAGAAAACACGGAAAATATATTGCAGTAAACTGTGGTGCCATTCCAGAAGGCACTATTGATAGTGAACTTTTCGGACACGAAAAAGGCGCTTTTACAGGCGCAACAGCAACCCGAAATGGCTACTTTGAAGTTGCTGATGGTGGGACTATTTTTTTAGATGAAGTTGGCGAATTACCACTAACAACCCAAGTCCGTTTATTACGTGTTTTAGAAAATGGCGAGTTTATAAAAGTAGGCTCCAGTAAAGTGCAAAAAACTAATGTCCGTATTGTAGCCGCTACAAACGTGAACATGTTTGATGCCATTAAAAAAGAAAAATTTCGTGAAGATTTGTACTACCGTTTAAGTACCGTTGAAATTAATTTACCGCCTTTACGAAACCGAAAAGAAGATATTCATTTACTGTTTAGAAAATTTGCAAGCGATTTTGCTTTAAAATATAAAATGCCAACCATCAAATTATCAGATGAAGCGATTGCTATTTTATTAAAATTTCGCTGGAGTGGAAATATTAGACAACTACGCAATGTTGCCGAGCAAATTTCCGTTTTAGAACAGAAAAGAGAAATATCAGCAGACACGCTTCGCCATTATTTACCAACAGAAGGCACGCAACTTCCTGCTGTGATTAGTAGTACCAAATCTGAAAGCGATTTTAGTAGTGAGCGAGAAATTCTGTACAAAGTTCTATTTGATATGAAGAGTGATTTAAACGATTTAAAGAAACTCACTATGGAACTCATGAAAACAGGTAACGCATCTGAAGTTCAAAAGAAAAATGAAGGATTAATTGATAAAATTTATGGTCAAGATGATGAGGACACACAGGAAGCTTATGAAGATTTAGAAGTACTTTCAATTCCTGAAAAATCTAACAATGCACATATAGAAGAACCCATTGAAGAAGTAACCGACAAATATCATTTTGCAGAAGAAATTGAAGAAGAAGAAACCCTATCCCTACATGATAAGGAACTGGAATTGATAAAAAAATCATTAGACCGTCATAGCGGAAAACGTAAATTAGCTGCAGCCGAACTAGGCATTAGTGAACGCACATTATATAGAAAAATTAAACAATACGACCTGTAATTAGCTTAAAAAATAATTTATGAAAACCATAAAAATAGCCCTTTTATTGAGTATTCTAACTACAGTTTTAGCATGTGGTCCTTACTCGTTTACTGGCACATCCATTGCACCTGATGTTAAAACATTTCAAGTCAATTATTTTCAAAATAATGCTATTTTAGTGGAACCTGGTTTAGATCTAGATTTCACGAATGCATTAACAGATTTATTGATTAATCAAACCAACCTAGAGTTAGTGAAATCCAGTGGAGATTTAGTTTATGAAGGAGAAATTACAGAATATCGTATTTCGCCAACCACAGCAACTGCAGATAATACAGCCGCTCAAAACAGACTATCTGTTACTGTAAATGTTCGATTTTTTAATATGAAAAACGAAGAAGATAATCTAGAACAACGCTTTTCATTCTTTTATGATTATGCTGGAGCCGCCTTATTAACAGGCGCTCAAAAAGATATTGCTTTAGCCGAAATATTTGAGCGTTTAACCCAAGATATATTTAATGCAACTTTAGCTAAATGGTAATATGATAACAGCTGCTCAATTTTCTAAAATTATACAAGAACCGCAATGCATTACGCCCGAACAAACAACGGAACTACAAGCAGTTTTGGAGGCGTTTCCTTATTTACAATCGGCTCGTGCTGGCTATTTAAAAGGTTTAAAAAACAAGTCTAGCGTTAAGTATAATAATGAGTTGAAAATTGCTGCTGCATATACAACTGATCGGAGTATTTTATTCGATTTTATTACGTCCGAAGCCTTTTTACAAAACGAAATATCTCAACATATTAAACAACATCTAGACCATATCAAATATATAGAAGTTGACTCCGAAGATATTTCTTATAATAAAGGCAGTCGAGTTGACGAAGTCTTGAAGCAGCAAATTACAGATACTGAAGGCACATTGGATCCCGAATTATTTCAACCTAAAATTAGCAAACCTCCTATTGCTTATTTTCAAATAGATGAGACATTCCCTATTGAAAAAGCTTCAAAGGAAAACAACGTTGAAAACAAAAATGACACAACCCAGTCACTTTCACCAGACCGTGTTTTAAAATTAGGACACCCTTTACAGTTTGATCACCAAGAAAAACACTCCTTTAATGAATGGCTCATGCTCACGCGCTTTGAACCTATAGCTCGTGAAAAAGATATCATTATCAATAAAGAAAGTATAGAAAAAATAGTTAAAAAGACTGATAACACTGAAACAGAACGCAGTAAAAAGTTTGATTTAATAGATGAGTTTATCAACAAGAATCCAAAGCTAAAACCTAACAAAACCAACGTAATAAACACCAATATTGCTGATGCGCAAATGATTCAGACAGAAGCCTTAATGACGGAAACGTTAGCACGAATTTACCTAGAGCAAAAGAACTATAAAAAGGCAATTCAATCTTACAACATTTTAAGTTTGAAATATCCAGAAAAAAGTGGTTTCTTTGCAGACCAAATTAAAGCAGTAAAACAATTACAAGAACAAAATAACGAATAACCATGAGTACGTTTACCATATTTTTAGCACTTATTGTAGTGGTTGCCTTCTTACTAATAGTAGTCATAATGGTTCAAAACCCTAAAGGTGGCGGATTATCTTCATCATTTGGTGGTGGTGGCACACAACAATTAGGAGGTGTTAAAAAAACAACTGACTTTTTAGACAAAAGCACATGGACACTAGCTACAATTATGTTGGTGTTAATTTTAGTTTCTAATGTTACAATTAGTAGAACAGGAACTGCAGAATCAAAAGCTATTGATCAAATCAATACGGAACAATCTGCACCAATTGCACCTGCTGTTACAACACCTGTAAACGAAAGCACTGAAACACCAGACGCAACAAACTAAAACGTGTTATAAAAAAATAAAAAAAGCCAACTATAAAGTTGGCTTTTTTTATACCCAAAAGGTAAGGAATGAAATTTTGTCAGTATCTAGCTATTGGCACATTTTTAGCATACTGCTTAAGCAGTAATAAAATTATAAATAATAAAACAACATAAAAAATGGCATTAAAAATTAAACCATTAGCAGACCGCGTTCTTATTGAACCAGAAGCAGCTGAAACTAAAACAGCATCAGGCATCATTATTCCAGATAACGCTAAAGAGAAACCACAGCAAGGTAAAGTAATGGCAGCTGGAAAAGGCACAAAAGACGAACCAATGACCGTTAAGGTTGGTGATACTGTTCTTTATGGAAAATATGCTGGAACGGAGTTAAAACTTGAAGGAAAAGATTACCTAATTATGCGTGAAAGCGATATTTTAGCAATCGTTTAATAACACCGTTATTCCGTAACTATTGCGGAATCCAATAAAACCTAATTATAACAAATAGATTTCTGCCTTCGCAGGAATGACAAAAACAACAAAAATGGCAAAAGATATAAAATTTGATATTGACGCGCGCGACGGATTAAAACGTGGTGTGGATGCATTAGCAAATGCAGTAAAAGTAACATTAGGACCAAAAGGTCGTAACGTAATAATAAGTAGAAGCTTTGGCGCACCTCAAGTAACTAAAGATGGTGTAACAGTTGCTAAAGAAGTAGAGCTTGAAAACGAGCTTGAAAATATGGGAGCGCAAATGGTAAAAGAAGTTGCTAGTAGAACCAACGATTTAGCTGGTGATGGCACAACAACTGCCACTGTATTAGCGCAGGCAATTGTAAAAGAAGGATTAAGAAACGTTGCTGCAGGTGCAAATCCAATGGATTTAAAACGCGGTATAGATAAAGCAGTTGAAGCTATAGTTGCAGACCTAGCTAAACAAGCAAAACAAGTAGGTAATTCTTCTGAAAAAATAAAGCAAGTTGCCTCTATTTCGGCTAACAACGACGAAACGATTGGTGATTTAATTGCTAAAGCGTTCAGTAAAGTTGGTAAAGAAGGTGTTATTACTGTAGAAGAAGCTAAAGGAATGGATACTTATGTAGACGTTGTAGAAGGTATGCAATTTGACAGAGGTTATTTATCGCCTTACTTTGTTACTGATTCTGATAAAATGGTAGCTGATTTAGAAAATCCATACATTTTATTATTCGACAAGAAAATTTCAAACTTACAGGAAATTCTTCCAATTTTGGAGCCAGTAGCACAATCTGGAAGACCATTATTAATTATTGCAGAAGATGTAGAAGGACAAGCTCTTGCTACTTTAGTTGTAAACAAATTACGTGGAGGCCTTAAAATTGCTGCTGTAAAGGCACCAGGTTTTGGAGACAGACGTAAAGCGATGTTAGAGGATATTGCTATTCTTACAGGTGGTGTTGTTATTTCTGAAGAACGTGGTTTTTCATTAGAAAATGCCGATTTAAGCATGTTAGGAACTGCAGAAACAGTAACTATTGATAAGGACAATACAACTATTGTAAATGGTTCTGGTGATGCAAGTGCTATTAAAAATCGTGTAAATCAAATCAAAGCACAAATTGAAACAACAACGAGCGATTATGATAAGGAAAAACTTCAAGAACGTTTAGCTAAATTAGCTGGAGGTGTTGCAGTATTGTATGTTGGAGCTGCAAGTGAAGTAGAAATGAAAGAGAAAAAAGACCGTGTAGACGATGCACTTCACGCTACAAGAGCAGCCGTAGAAGAGGGTATTGTTGCTGGTGGTGGAGTTGCACTTGTTAGAGCAAAAAGTTTATTAGAAAAATTAACTGCTGATAATTTAGACGAAGTTACTGGAATTCAAATTGTAGCTCGTGCAATTGAAGCGCCTTTAAGAACCATTGTTGAAAATGCAGGTGGTGAAGGTAGTGTTGTAATTGCCAAAGTATTGGAAGGTAAAAAAGACTTTGGTTTTGACGCCAAATCAGGAACCTATGTAGATATGCTGAAAGCTGGAATTATTGACCCTAAAAAAGTAACACGTGTTGCTTTAGAAAATGCGGCTTCGGTTGCTGGTATGATTTTAACTACAGAATGTGCTTTAATTGATATTAAAGAAGATGCTCCTGCTATGCCTATGGGTGGTGGTGGCATGCCAGGCATGATGTAATATAAAACATCTATATATAAATAGTATCAAAACGCCTCAATTTCTGGAGGCGTTTTTTTTTCAATCAATACTTTAAAACTCAATTAAGTCTGAAAAAATATTAATTATAGCCTTGATTGCTATCAAATCTTTTAATTCATCTACCTCACTTACAAACCATCAACTTAAAACATGACTATTTTTAAATGATTTTTTAGAAAACATCAACTCAACTCCTTTTATAATCTAGACCATATTAAAAGTAGCAAGAACAGCATATGTATGAATATACTGATTATAATAATTTTGTATTTAAACTTTTGTATGGCTAAGGCTAATGAAATTAAAGTTAAGGAAGCTAATGTAAAATCTAAACTATTAATGCTTTTAAACACATAAAATACATCTAAAAAAGCCTGTACTTTATCCTGCTGATTAGAGTAATTATTAAATACCCAAAGCCATACTATAAAAGTGTATATATTTAACAAAGTAACACTTGCGATAAAGATATATTTGAATTTCATGAATACGTAGTTTCTTACCATTTTCTGTTCAATAATTTACAAAAAAAAGCTACCTAAAACGCAAATACGTTAGATAGCTTTTATTCTTATAATAACAAGAGAATTAGTCGTCTTTATGGTCTTCTTTTACGGTATCATCTCTATATAAACAACATGGATGAACACTGTTGTATGCCTCATCCGTTGCGGTTATTTCTTTCGTGTCGTGACCTACATCTGCAATATTCTGATTAATGGTTTTTAAATCGGTTTTACGCTCATCAAAAATCAGTTTTAACTCATGTGTCTCCACGTTCCACACGGCCGATTTAACACCTTTCGTCCTTATACAAGCTTTCTCAATACGCTCTTTACACATATTGCAAACGCCATCGACTTCTATGGATGCTTTGGCATTTTTATTTTGCGAAAAGGCCGTTAAGCCAAAAAGCATAACTATTAAAATTCCTAGTTTTTTCATATTATTATTTTTTTTTAATTAATTCATTTTAAAACGTAAACCCGCGAAATACATACTTCCAAAAATGGGTCCATAAACAAAGGTACTATCAAAATTAGCTCCAAACGGATCATCAGCCGCTAAAATAGGATTTTCCTGACGCACATTCGTTACGTTTTCACCACCTAAATATACTTCAAATTTTGGAGAAAATACTTTAGTAATTTGCATATTTAATGTTCCAACGGTTGGAGAATATGTTGGCAGTTGGTATGTTAAAGGATTACTTTGTGTTGACGAAAAACGCTGTTTACTCAACCAATTGTATGTAGCATCAAATTTCCATTGTGCGCCAGTTTCTTTCTTGTTTGTTTCATAACCAATATTACCAAACAAACGGTGTTTTGGCGTTAAAGGTTTTTCTAATTTACCAGATTGATATTGTGTTTTTACATCGTAATATTTATATGCTAGGCGTAAATCGAAATTTTCAAATAGATTATAATTCACTTCCGTTTGAAAACTATTAGCATAACTAGCACCTTCTAAATTATAGAAATCTACAGCCAGAGGGTTTTCATAATCGACAACAATCTGATTTTGAAAATCTGTTCGGTAATAATCGAAAGCCACATCTCCTTTTCGTCCAAACACATTAAACCCTTGCAAGTAAGACACACCATAATTCCAAGCTATTTCGGGATCTAACCCATAAATATCACCACCTGAATTTAAAATATTTACCGTTCGTGATGTGGCAAATATTTGCTGATTTTCAGTAAAGATATTCGCACTACGTTTTCCACGACCAACCGACGCTCTAAAAGCCGCCTTTTCCCATGGTGTATATCGTAAATGCAATCTTGGTGTAACAAAAAATCCGAATAAATTATGCTGATCTACACGCACACCTGCTGTTAGGTTTAAGTTACTTAAATTGTCATAATTATATTCAAAAAAAGCACCAACAGAAGATTCAGTTCGTTTATAATCTTGCGCATTTACCAATTCATCATAATGATCGTATGTGTAGCTTAATCCTGTTTTTACTTTATGACGCGTGTCACCAATTAACGTATTATAAATGGCATTTGCATACAAACTATTATGCACAATATCATATATGTTTAATCCAAAATAGGAGTCCTGTTCATGCCTACTAAAAGCGGTTTGAACCCCTAGACTTTGATAGGGTATTTCTGGATTTACGTAGCCTAATTTAGCAGATACTTCATAACGTTGGGTATCAATTTCGCTTCCCCAAGCATTGGTTGTTCCTTTATCAGTATCTGGATTAAAGTTTACTTCACCTGTCTGTTTACCATCGTTTAAATATTTCAAATTAATAAAGCTTACAAAGCCTTTTTCTGGATTGGTATATTGCCAACGATTCATGAAGTTAATCTGATTATAAATGGGCATGTCCATGAAATTATCATCATTAGTATCATGTTTCTGGTTTAACGTGCTTCCGTGAACGTATAGTCCAGTATCCCATTTATCACTCACTTTTGTGTTTACGTGTGTATTTAATTCCAGACGCTCATTGCTACCAGCATACACATTTACAAACAGTTTTTTATCGGTTGAAGGCTTTACTAATTCGGCATTAATTTGTCCTGCTATACTTTCAAAACCATTAACCACACTTCCTGCACCTTTGGTAATCTGAATACTTTCTACCCAAGTTCCTGGAATAAAACTTAATCCATAAGTTTGAGCTGCACCACGAATAGACGGAATATTTTCAGTAGCAATTAAAATATAAGGCGTTGTTAAACCCAACATTTTAATTTGACGCGTACCCGAAACGGCATCAGCAAAGTTGACATCAATGGATGGATTGGTTTCAAAACTTTCTGACAGATTACAGCAAGCCGCTTTTAACAACTCATCACTACTTACCGTCATAATATTCTGCGATTGCAGGTATGATTTTGCTGTAGCCTGATTTCTGGACGTTACTACAACCTCATCCAAAGCGCTTGTTGGTTCTAGCAAATGCTTAATAGGTTTTATTGAATGAATCGTTAATGTATCCGTTTTATAACCTACAAAACTGATGACTAGTTTTTTATAATCCGATTGATATGGAATGGTGAAATTTCCATCAAAATCGGTTACGGCTCCAACTGCAGTATGTAACCAATACACATTGGCACCAGCAACAGGAATTTCTGATTTTTGCTCATTAGCTTCTAGAATAACACCTTGAAGGTCATTTTGCGAAACTGCTAAAAATGGCATAAAGCTTAAAATAAATAGTATCTTTTTCATATTAAACACCCTTTAAAAGCATAGTAATTGCCATAACTATCATGATACTATTTTCTATAAAGGTCGCCTTGGTCATGGGTAATTTTAGAGCGGTTCCTAAACAGGCACATTGAATGGCTTTTTTATCCAGTAATGATTTTGTAACACCTATGGTGGTTATGCCTAAAACTAAAAGCGTCAAAATTAAAGCTGTTGTGATATCAAAACGCATTAAAAACATAAGCCCAAGAGCAACTTCTATAAACGGATAAATCCAACCGTAAACTGGAATAGCTTTGGCTAACGGATCGTACATTCTAAATGACTGTGGAAATCCTTTTAGGTCCAATAATTTAAAAAAGCTAAAAACAATGTAAAATAATCCCATAAAGTCCATCATAAAACTGGACCAATCCATAGGGTTATAATTTAAAAGAAAAGCCGCAAGTGTTATATATACAAATATTAAAAACAAGGGAAACAGCTGTTTTAATTGAGATTTTTCTTCGGTTTGGGCTATTTGAAAAACATTATTTTCTTGTTTTTCTGAAATGGTAAATTTATCAGGAAGTGCCTGTTGTAATTTTGGCGTTTCCAGATGTTTGTTCATGGTAATAACTGCTTCTTGAGCTTCTAAATTGACTCGAACGCTTTCAACAGCATCCAATTTCAATAAAGATTCTTCAACAGACTTTTTACAGCCATTGCAAGTCATACCTAAAACGGTATATGTATGTATCATGATTATTTTGATTTAAATTAACGAATTGCATCCATGTTATTAAAAACATGACCTACAGAATAAATAAACATTTTAGTTATTGGAAACATAAAATGCATCGTTAAATTAATCAAATGAGAAATACTTGATCTAAAACCTGTATATCGGCAATCAAGTTGGGAGGCGAATAGTTTTTATGAGGAACTATTAATTCTGGAAGTCCTTCAAATAAATTTAAATAGGTAAAGGAAAACACATTTAAAAAAAACTGCTGATCTAAATCTAAATCCTGAAATGTTTTCACAGTCAGTTCATCTTGACCTTTAATAACATCAACTGTATCTTTACAGCAATCCATTTTTGTTTGAGACTCAAACATTTCTGAAGCACATTTTTCAACTGAATTAAAAACTGCTGCATCCATTAAAACATCTCCACAATAATGCTTTTCAACTGTAAAAGATACAGTTGAAAACAAGACTAATAAAGCCATGCTTGTCGAAAACACTTTATGTAATAGTTTTTTTATCATCTCAAAGTTTCGGTGCTAATTTACAAAAAATGCTGGTTAATAAGCTGTTTTAGAAAATGATTAACACTTAAGCATTTTTCTTATGATAAAAAAAGGCAGGAATCAGTAACAATAAAATAAGTGGCTGAATTAAAAAGCGACGAATATTAAAAAACAAATAGTAATCGTCTTGTTTTGGATGAATTACAAAATACAAAAACAACAAAATGAGTACAACATAAGCAACACCATAAATAAAAGCCGAAAATTTAATAACACTTACATCTTTAAAAATCGCGAATAAAATGCCGAGCGATAAAATGGTATTCATTAGAAAACGTAAGGTTGTAAATGCGGTAAGTTTAAAAACCTCGCGTCTTGGAGAATCCATATATAAATAGTCATTTTGAAAAAATGCCAGAAACGGATCGTAAAACAATTGCTGTTCAAATACACGAATTAGTACTAACAATGTAGCCAAAACACTAATAGTTGAATATGTTAGCATTTTATTCATTTATTGGTGGCAATTTTTGAAAACCGATTCACCCAAACCACCCAAAGCAAACAAACCATACCATAAATAATAGCGGGAAAAATAACGGTATGCAAAATATCCTTTCGCCATGGATAATGATACAAGCCTACTGAAAGTATAACCACACGGGCTAAATTGGCAACGTAAATTAAAACACTTCCTGCTAAAATATACATAATGGTTGTTTTAAAACTGCCTGAAAAAGCCAAAATAAAGGATACAAATAAAACTACAACACTAACCGAATTACAACCTTCTATAACTCGCGCAACATATTCTCCATTAATAAAGAGCTTCATAGACGCTTCATCTGGATGCGGAAAAACCTGCGCATCATATCCAAAATCCTGCAATAAATCCGTACTTTGTTGCGCTACTTGATAGGTCATATAATCTGGATAATATTTTTCGCCAGTAGACACTTGTAAGTAAAATTTATACGAAATAGTAAGCACCAAATAAACCACTAAAAACGTGAGAATAAACTTGATTACAGACTTGTATTTGAGAAGTAATTTTTTCACTATAAAATATCAGCAATTTCCGTGTTAAAGTTATACAAATTGACACGTATAAATCACTGCAATTTAAATACTTTTGCCGAAACTTTAAAAACTAATGACACTCCAAGAACTAAAACCTGCTGTAACTGACATTATTCAACAGACAGAAACATCTGTAGACGACAGATTATTAGCTATTTGCTCGCTATTAGAAAAAGAAATCCCGTACTATAACTGGGTAGGGTTTTATTTTAAAAATGGTGACAAAAACGAACTCAAATTAGGTCCTTATGTTGGTGAACCAACAGATCATACTATAATTCCTTTTGGTAAAGGTATTTGCGGACAAGTAGCTATTAGCAACCAAAATTTCGTGGTGCCTGACGTGTCTGCCCAAGATAATTACATTGCCTGTAGCATAACCGTTAAAGCCGAAATTGTAGTGCCTATTTTTGTGAATAGTCAAAATATAGGTCAAATTGATATCGATTCTAACACACCTGATCCATTTACCGATATGGATGAACGTTTTTTAGAGTTTGTCTGTAAAAAAGTGGCTACAATTTTATAACTGTTAATAACTTCCTTTTTAAGTTGAAAAACAGTCGCTTTTAAAACCAAAATGCGACTGTTTTTTTTAATGTAATTCCCTACTTTTGCTAGTACAAAACAACACAACACAGATGAGCACAACTAAAACTATTAAATCGGCATTAATTTCAGTTTTCAGTAAAGACGGATTAGCGCCAATTGTAAAAACATTACACGAACAAAACGTTACAATTTACTCTACAGGAGGAACCGAAAAATTCATCCAAGATTTGGGAATTCCTGTTGTTCCAGTAGAAGATGTAACGTCCTACCCTTCCATTCTTGGTGGTCGTGTAAAAACATTACATCCAAAAGTTTTTGGTGGTATTTTAAACAGACAAAATAATGCAAGTGATGTTGCCGAATTAGCAGAATTTAATATTCCGCAAATAGATTTAGTAATTGTAGATTTATATCCTTTTGAGAAAACAGTAACTTCAGGTGCTAGCAATCAAGATATTATTGAAAAAATTGATATTGGTGGTATTTCACTAATACGTGCTGCAGCTAAAAATTATGCTGATGTAGTTTGTGTGGCTTCGGTAACAGATTACAGCGAATTTTTAGAGTTATTACAAACTCAAAAAGGCGAAACAACAGAATTAGACAGAAAACGTTTTGCAGCCAAATCCTTCAATGTATCATCTCATTACGATTCGGCTATTTTTAATTACTTCAATCAAGACCATGAAATTGCTAGTTTTAAATTAAGTGAAACCGATGGTCAAGTTTTACGTTATGGCGAAAACCCACACCAAAAAGGATTTTTCTTTGGCGATTTTGATGCTATGTTTACCAAACTTCACGGTAAAGAATTAAGCTACAATAACTTATTAGATGTAGATGCTGCTGTAAATTTAATGAACGAATTTAAAGGTGAAGCGCCAACATTCGCTATTTTAAAACATAATAATGCATGCGGTTTTGCACAAAGAAACACCGTAAAACAAGCATATACTGATGCTTTAGCTGGTGATCCCGTTTCGGCATTTGGAGGTATTTTAATTTGCAACACCGAAATTGATGAGGCTACAGCAGAGGACATTCATAATTTATTTTGTGAAGTGGTTATTGCACCTTCTTTTTCCGAATCTGCTTTAAACATTTTAAAAGGTAAAAAGAACCGTATTTTACTAACACAAAATGATATTGAATTACCAAAAACAACAGTAAGAACTTGTTTAAATGGTGTGCTTGTCCAAGATCGTGATAATATGACTGATAGCATTAAAAATTTAACGCATGCTACCAACAATAAACCAAGCAAAAGCGAGTTAGAAGATTTAATATTTGCATCTAAAATTTGCAAGCATACAAAATCGAATACAATTGTTTTGGTAAAAAACAAACAATTATGCGCCAGTGGAACAGGGCAAACCAGTCGTGTGGATGCTTTAAACCAAGCTATCCATAAAGCACAATCTTTTCATTTCGATTTAAAAGGAGCTGTTATGGCGAGTGATGCTTTTTTTCCGTTTCCTGATTGTGTTGAAATTGCAGATAATGCTGGAATTACATCAGTTATTCAACCAGGTGGCTCGATTAAAGATCAATTGAGTGTGGATTATTGTAATGCGAATAATGTATCCTTGGTCATGACAGGGACACGTCATTTTAAACATTAAATTTTTCAATTTTGAAGAGATTTCTAATCACATCAGAATTTATTAAAAGTTAGATTATATTTAAAAATCATTCAAAAAGAAAAGCACCAGTAATAATTGCAATACTTTTATTACATTTACAAGATTTGATTAACAACCCTCAAATAAACGACTCAAGCACATGGGATTTTTTGACTTCTTAACCGAAGAAATTGCAATAGATTTAGGAACTGCAAACACCCTTATTATTCATAACGACAAGGTTGTTGTGGACAGTCCGTCTATTGTTGCACGCGATAGAATTTCTGGAAAAATAATTGCTGTTGGAAAAGAAGCCAGCTTAATGCAAGGGAAAACTCATGAAAACATTAAAACCATAAGACCATTAAAAGATGGTGTCATTGCAGATTTTGATGCCAGTGAGCAAATGATTAGTTTATTTATTAAAAATATTCCAGCTTTAAAGAAAAAATTATTTCCACCTTCGTTACGTATGGTTGTTTGTATTCCTTCGGGAATTACAGAAGTAGAAATGCGAGCGGTTAAGGAATCTTGCGAGCGTGTAAATGGTAAAGAAGTCTATTTAATTCATGAGCCTATGGCAGCTGCTATTGGTATTGGTGTGGATATTATGCAACCAAAAGGAAACATGATTGTGGATATAGGTGGTGGTACTACAGAAATTGCCGTTATTGCTTTAGGTGGTATTGTTTGTGATAAATCGGTTAAGATTGCGGGTGATGTTTTCACTAATGATATTATTTATTACATGCGTACACAACACAATTTATATGTTGGTGAGCGCACTGCTGAAAAAATAAAAATTCAAGTTGGTGCTGCTACCGAAGATTTAGAGTTACCTCCAGATGACATGAGTGTTCAGGGTCGTGATTTACTAACTGGAAAGCCAAAACAAGTACAAATTTCCTACCGAGAAATTGCTAAAGCACTTGATAAGTCTATTTTACGTATTGAAGATGCTGTTATGGAAACACTATCTCAAACACCTCCTGAATTAGCTGCCGATATTTACAATACTGGTATTTATCTTGCAGGTGGTGGATCTATGTTACGTGGTTTAGATAAGCGTTTATCCCAAAAAACAGATTTACCAGTATATATTGCTGAAGACCCTCTGCGTGCCGTTGTTCGTGGAACAGGTATTACGCTTAAAAATTTAGCAAAGTTTAAAAGTGTACTGATAAAATAGCATACTAAATCATGCAACAAATCATTAAATTCTTTTTAAGAAACAAAACTTTTTTGTTGTACGTTTTATTGCTTTTTATTGCCGTTGTTTTTACGATACAATCTCATTCGTATCATAAAAGTAAATTTATTAATTCGGCTAATTTTGTAACTGGCGGCATTTATAATTCGGTTAATAATTTATCTCTTTATTTTAATTTAGAGTCGCAAAACTTACTACTACAAGAAGAAAATGCACGTTTACATTCGCTGTTAAGTACGTCTAACGATTCTATTAGTTTAAGTTTTATATCAGACAGTATTTATTCTGGGATTAGTTACAAATTTACTCCTGCTCAAGTTATTAAAAACAGCTATTCCTTAAAAAATAATGTATTACTCATTAATCGTGGAAAACGCGACAGCATAAAACAAGATTTTGGCGTTATTACTCCCAAAGGAATTTTAGGAATCGTTGATCAAAGAAACAATAAATTCGCAACGGTTTTATCCATTCTAAATACCAATATCAAAATCAGTGCGCAACTAAAAAATACGAACCATTTTGGATCATTAATGTGGGACACCAAATCGCCACAGGTTGTTCAATTAAATGAAATTTCAAAAATTGCACCCCTAAAAAAAGGAGATACGATAGTTACTTCTGGTCGTTCGGTTATTTTCCCAAAAGGCATTCCTGTTGGAACTATTCAAGATTTCAGATTGGATTCTGCAGAAAATTTTTACACGATTGATGTTAAACTGTTTAATGACATGACGAACATTGAATATGTATATATCATAGAAAATGTAGATAAGACTGAAATAAACAGTTTACTAAAACCTAGCAATGAATAATAACGTCCTCTCATATAGCGTTCAGTTTATTGTGCTCGTTTTGGCTCAAGTTTTGGTATTAAACAACATAAACTTTTTAGGGTTTATAAATCCGTATTTATACGTTATTTTCATTCTATTGTTCCCTATAAACAATAACCGTTTGGTTTTTCTCATGTTGAGTTTTGCTTTAGGATTAACCATAGATATTTTCTCGGATTCTGGCGGAATTCATGCAGCTGCAGCATTAACAATTACATTTATCAGACCATTAGTACTTAAATTCTGTTTTGGTTCTGTTTATGAGCATAACACAATTAAGTTTAAAAACGTCGATTTTGGTGCAAAAGTGATTTATTTTGTTATACTAATTGTCATTCACCATTTTATTCTATTCGCTTTAGAAATTTTTAACTTAAAAGACATAATTTTGGTGCTTCAAAAAACGTTATTCTCAAGTATATTCACTAGTATACTATGTTTAATAGCGACCATCTTATTCAGTAGGAAAACTTAATGCGACAATTTTTACTTTTCTTTATTATTATTCTAGTTGGCTTTACCTTTATTGGTAGACTCTTCTATTTACAGATATATTCAGCTGATGCACATGATATTCTTAATGATAATGCCATTAGAAAAGTATACGATTACCCAAAACGTGGTTTTGTTTATGACCGAAATGAAAAGCTTCTAGTAGGAAATCAGCCATCTTATGATGTTATGGTAATTCCTCGTGAAGTAAAGCCCTTAGATACCACCGAATTTTGTTCGCTTTTAAAAATCACGAAAGAGCAATTTATAAAAACCTATAAACGTGCTTATAACTATTCACCCAGATTACCTTATGTTTTTATAGCACACTTATCCAAAGAAGATTATGCCGTTTTACAGGAAAAAATGCGAAAATATGAAGGTTTCTATATTCAAAAACGTCTGTTACGTGATTATCAAACAACCGTTGGCGCTAATGTTTTAGGATTTATTGCTGAAGCTACGCCAAGTCAGATTGAAAAAAACCCATATTATATTATGGGTGATTTAATTGGAAAACAAGGTGTCGAGTTGTCTTACGAAGAAGAGTTACGTGGAGTAAAAGGAATAAAATTTATTCAAAAAGATCGTTTCAATCGGGATATTGGACCTTATCAAGATGGTATTCATGATACTATTCCCAAGCAAGGAAAAGACATTACCATTACAATTGATCAAAGATTACAAGAATATGGCGAATTACTCATGTCCAATAAACGTGGAGGCATTGTTGCTTTGGAACCAAAAACGGGTGAAATTTTAGCTTTAATTTCAGCACCTTCTTACGATCCGAATTTGCTAGTTGGTAGAAAACGCTCTAAAAATTACACCAGATTATATCATGACAGCATTCATTTACCGCTTATTGACAAAGGACTTTTACGGGTTCATGAACCGGGTTCACCGTTTAAAGCCATTGTTGCTTTAACAGCCTTACAAGAAGGCGTTATAACACCACAAACTAATGTGTTTTGTTCTGGCGTTTACCATTATGGTCGAAACGGAAAAATGGGCTGTCACTGTGGTGGAGGAAACCGCGATTTAGTAAAAGGCATTGCCAAATCGTGTAACTCCTATTTTGCAACAGCCTTTAGACGGAGTTTAGATATTGTTCCAAATTCCAGTAAAGCTATGGATATTTGGAGTAATCATGTGAAAAGTTTTGGTTTAGGACAATTTTTAGGAACTGATTTACCGATTGGAAAAAAAGGAAATATTCCAGATGGCGCCTATTATGACAAATGGTATCCCGATTTTAATTGGGGAGCAACAACCATTATTTCCAATGCTATTGGTCAGGGTGAAATTTTAGTAACGCCTGTGCATCTAGCAAACATGACAGCTGCGATTGCTAATCGTGGTTTTTACTATACGCCTCATATTATTAGGCATATTGAAGGTCAAGAGTTAGACGCTAAATTTACTACGCCCAATTACACAACCATAGACAAAAAACACTTTGAACCTGTTATTGAAGGTTTATTTGATGTATATGAAAATAATGGAACAGCTCGCTCGTTACGTGTTCCAGGTATTGAAATTTGTGGAAAAACAGGAACTGCAGAAAATTTTGCTATTATAGATGGTAAACGCACACAATTAACGGATCATTCCCTTTTTGTAGCATTTGCACCCAAAGACGACCCGAAAATTGCTATAGCTGTTTTTGTTGAAAACGGACATTATGGATCTACTTATGCCGGAAAAATAGCGAGTTTAATGATTGAAAAATATTTAAAAGAAACCATTACCAGAACCGATTTACAAGATTGGATTTTAACATACAGTCTGGAAAATGAATATCAAAAACCATATTCTGGTGTGCCATTTAAAATTAATAAGCAAACAACTCTGCAACCAATTTCTCCCGAGGAAGTTGAAAAATTAAAAAGCAAATTAAACCAAAGCAACTAATTTTTTATGACCAGAGAAACAAATAGATATTTCAAATTTGATTGGATTACCATCGTTTTATTCATGATGTTAGTTGGATTTGGTTGGATGAATATTTTATCGGCTTCACACATAGGAGAAAGCATTGATTATTTTGATTTTACGCAACCCTATGGCAAACAACTCATTTTTATTATTTTAACTGTTTTTCTGATTATTCTAATATTATCTATTGAAGCCAAGTTCTATGAGCGCTTTTCCAGTATCATTTATCTTATTGGAATTTTATCTTTAGCAGGTTTATTTATTTTTGGAAAAAATGTAAATGGTGCAACCTCTTGGTATGGAATTGGCGGCATGACTATTCAACCTAGCGAGTTTGCTAAAGCAGCAACAGCTCTAGCAGTGGCAAAATATGTGAGTGATTTAAACACCAATATTAGAACTTTTAAAGACCAAATCCGGTTATTTATAATTATAGTCATTCCTGCTATTTTGGTTTTATTACAAAATGATGCAGGAAGCACACTAGTTTACGGCTCTTTTTTCTTTGTTTTATATAGAGAAGGACTTCCTAAAATTTATTTGTCAATTATTGTTGTTTTGGGTCTGATTTCTATTGCGGCACTAAAATTTGGTCCTTTGATTACCATAGCTGCTTCTGCCATTTTTATCTTTATTTTTCACTTTTTAAGAAAAAGAAAACCCACCCTATTAAAGCCTATCTCTATGTTATTGGCAGCTATTATTATAACATTTGGAGTCAACTTTTTTTATAAGAATATTTTACAACCACATCAACAAGATCGGATTAGTTTATGGCTTCGTTTAGAAAAAGATCCTGACAAAATTCAGAAAATGCAGCGGGATATTCTATATAATTTATACGAATCAGAAAAAGCCATTAGCTCTGGTGGACTAAATGGAAAAGGGTATTTAGAAGGCACTAGAACCACTGGAAAATTTGTTCCTGAACAACACACCGATTATATTTTTAGCACAGTTGGCGAGGAATGGGGTTTTTTAGGAAGTATGGGAGTTGTTATTGTATTTGTATTGCTCCTACTCCGTTTGTTGCATCTTGCCGAGCTTCAGAAATCGCAATTTAGTCGCGTTTACGGTTATAGCGTCGCCTCCATCCTATTCTTCCATTTTATGATAAATATTGGAATGGTAATGGGTTTAATTCCAACAATTGGTATACCACTTCCCTTTTTTAGTTATGGTGGTTCTGGGCTTTGGGGATTTACTATTTTACTGTTTATATTTATTAAGTTGGATTCTAATCGGATTAATGAGTGGTAATTAAACCAAACGTGTTTTCTTATTCTTAATCCTCAATAATTCAATAATTTACCATTTATTTTTAATTCCCGCATAACAATTTTACAAGTGAACATACAATTGTAACACAGTTCTTTTTTGAAATAATTTTTAGTACTTTGTGATTAGGTAATCACTAATGTTTAAAAATATTATTATTGAGTACTAAAAAATTGATTCGTCAAATATTAACCACTAGAACTTTAAACTATGAAAAAATATTTATTTGCCCTTACTTTATGCGTTTTGCCTTTTTTAAATCAGGCGCAAGAAAAACAAATAGATTCGACAGCCATTTTTATTTTAGACAAAATGAGTGATATTATCGGCGATTTAGGTTCGGTAATATTTATATTAAATAGTTCCGTTGATAAACTTAATGCCAATAACAACATTGAAAAACATTATAAGCATAGTGAAGTATCAATGGTTGGACCAGATAAACTTGTCTCTCGATCTCAAGGCGATAAAGGCGATCATGCTTTTTGGTACAATGGCGAAGTTATGACTTACTATTCTTTTAATGAAAATAATTATGTAACTCTTGAGGCGCCTAATAATATCATAACGATGATTGATAGTATGCACATGCGGTTCGATTTTAAATTTCCAGCTGCCGATTTCTTTTACCCATCCTTTACTGATGATATTATGGATGAATTTGACAGTATTCAATATGAAGGTCAAAAAATGATTGATGGTGAATCGTGTTTTTATATTACAGCAACAAATAAAGACACCAATGTGCAACTTTGGATTTCAAACACTATGAATACTTTACCAAAGCGTATGGTTATTATTCAAAAAGATAAAGGCAATATGCAATATGAGGCTACATTTACAAAATGGGAATTAAATCCAGAAATACCAAATGCTATTTTTGAATTTACTCCACCTCCTGGGGCTAGATTAATAAGCATTTTAGAAAAATAAGCACAACTTAAAAAACACAAAATCATGATTACATTTATACAACGTTTTAAAAATTATGCTGGATTAATTGTCTTATTTCTAGCTTTATCATTACCAATGGAATCTATTAATGCGCAACGTTTAGGACATGGTGGCTCAAGAGCTGGCGGACATACAGCGTCTCGTGGAGGCGGTGGACATACAGCTTCAAGACCTAGCAGAACAGCAAGTAAGCCAAAAGCAACTAGACCTGCTACCTCTGCTAAAACACCTTCACGTTCCATAAATGGCGGACATACAAAAACTAAAAGTCGGAATTTTTCTAAACCTTCTAGTAAAACACCTACAAGACCAGCAAATAATAAAGTGACTACTAGTCGCGACAAAGGAAAAATTGGAAACAAAAAAGGCTCAAATAATGCTCCAAAATTAAATACCAATAAAAAGAGAACATCTAACGTTAAAACAAAAAATAAAAATATTGGAAATAATAATAAAATTGGAAACAAAACACATGTAGGAAATAACAATGTAAATATAAATGTTAATAACAGCAGACACTCGAATGTAAGAAATACACGTGTGAGAAATAGTTCTAGACGCTATACTAGACCACCTCACAGATATGGAGGTCATAGTTATTATTGTCACAGACCTTACTATTATCATCCATATACACCTTTTTATTGGGGACCAGTTTGGCATCCATGGGGTTATTTTGTAACCTCTTTAGCTACAACGGCAATAATTGTAAGTATCGTGAATGATAATGACGATGACGACAAGGATGAATATCACTATGAGGATGGCACGTACTATTTAAAAACTGAAGATGGCTTTGTGGCTGTTCAAGCTCCTGTAGGTGCAGAAGTCCCATCCATACCAAAAGAAGCAGAAAAAGTTACTGTAGATGAAACAACCAATAACTACTATTATGGTGGTGCATTTTATGAAAAAAACGCAGATGGTTACATTGTAGTTCCTGCAACTGCTGGAACTATTGTACCTGGTTTACCAGATGGTGGTGAAGAAGTTAAAATTGGCGATGTAACGTATGTTCAATTCGGTGACACATACTACCAACCGATACAAGTAGATGGTAAGGATATGTATGAGATTGTTGAAGTTAAATCTGAATAACATGAAATAAGATTAAGAAAAGAAAGCATTGAGCTATATTTTGGTACTTTCTTTTTTTAATAGAATGGTTCAGATGTAAACAAACAAATTAGCAGCCAAAAGTAGTAATTGTTACATTCTGGACAAACACTAAATGGAATACAAAAACAAGCACAACTATAAATTGTCAAATAGATTATTTAAAGTTGGTTATTAATAATCTGATAAAAAATTTAATTACCTAGCAGCTTGTTTATTCATATTCAGTTCAGATAATAAACAGTTGAATGCTAGTAATTGTTAGAAATACAGGAGATATTAAAACTAACTCCTACACCAGACAATAATTTGCTCTAAACAATTTATGAGTTATTTTGAAAATCCAAAGTGACGCATAACTAAACACTTTTTATTGTGCTTATATTCTGGAAACACCTTCAAAACAACGGACGTTATACGATATAGTTAAATTATAATTTAACAATGAAATGAAGTAACTTTAATTATTCAAGAAAGTGCTGTGGCATCTCCATTATGGTATAACCCAAAATAGTAATCTACTAAACCATGACAAAGAAGAAAAAAATAGTTTTTAAATCCTTATTAATACTATTAGGTGCTCTGGTTGTATTTCTATTTTTTCTTCCAACACTTATAAAAAATTATGCCATAAAAAATGGAAAAGAACTGGCTGGTAGAGAAATTTCTATTGAAAATTTAAAATACAATTATTTTTCAAGCACACTGCAAGTGTATAACTTTAAGATATTTGAACAAAATGGAACTGATGAATTCTCCCATTTCGATACCTTAATTTTAAACCTTGCAACACTCAAATTATTTAAAGATAAAATAGAAATTGAACAGTTGTACATTAAAGGACTAACAACGCGCCTTGTTATGAAAGATTCAACGTTTAATTTTGATGATTTAATTGCTTTTCATTTAGCAAGTGAAGATACAATACAAACTGTACCAGAAAATACAGAACCTTTAAAATATAGTATCTCCAATTTAGAGCTTAAAGATTCCAACATCTATTTTGATAACAAAAATGTAAATAAGGAAACACATCTGGAAGATTTTTCATTTCTAATCCCATATATTGGATGGGATCAAGAACAAAAAAGTAATGCAGATATACGATTCAATTTTAAAAATGGTGGTTATTTTCAATCCATTCTAAACATAAATCCTATAGATGGTGAATATGATGCTGTTGTAACCTTAAACAAATTAAATCTAGAACCTTTTTATGAATATGTGCTGGAATATGCCAACATAAATAGCTTTAAAGGTATTTTAAACTCTGAAATTGAAATTCAAGGCAATACAAATCAGCCAACAAAAGCTATTGTTTCTGGTCGTGTTAATGTGGATGATTTTTTAATGACAGACACAAATAATAAAGATGTTTTATCCTCCAAAAAAATAGACTGTAAATTAGAGAAAATAGATTATGCTAATAGTTCTTATGTCATAGATTCTCTTAACTTTAGACAACCATATGCCTATTTTGAAATGGATTCCATAACCAATAATCTATTTAAATTATTTAAGTTATATCCAGAAGGAAATTCCGTTGATAATAATTCAGAAATTATTGACACCACCTCAACTTCTAACATGTATTACGCCATTAATCATTTAAAAATAGATCAAGGCATTTTAGATTATACAGACAATTTAACTGGCGAAAAATTTGATTACCATTTAAGTGATATTCAAATTAATTCTGATGCCATTAAAAGCAATTCAGAATGGATAGATATCTACTCTACCATGTTGCTAAATAATAGAGGTACTCTTAATGCTAAACTAGGTTTTAACCCTGAAAATCCATTATACACGAATCTCGATTTAACTATAGAAAACTTTTTATTGACAGATATTAATATTTATGCCAATTATTATACAGGACATAACATTATAAAAGGGGATTTCTATTATTATTCTAAATCTATAATTACGAATGGTGATATAGAAAGTGAAAACAAACTTTTAATAAAAAACGTATCCGTTACAAACAACAAAAGTGGTATTCGGAGCTTACCGTTAAAGTTTGCATTATTCTTGTTAAAAGACAAAAATGGTGATGTAAATTTAGATGTCCCAGTTCGCGGAGACCTTAACGATCCAGAAATTAACGTTAAAAAAATTGTCTGGAATACCTTTAAAAACTTAATCGTAAAAACGGTTGCAAGTCCTGTGAATTTTTTAGCTGGTTTGGTGGATGGAAACCCAAAAGAGTTTGAAGAATTATCGTTTTCGTATTTGGATACAATGCCTTCAGAAAAGCAATTTAGAAAACTGGATAAACTCCTAGAAATGGAAACCAAAAAAGAAGGATTAAAAATTGAATTAACACATTATGTGGATATCAATTTGCAAAAAGAAGCCATAGCCTTTTCAGAATTAGGAAAACAATTTTTCAACGATACTAAAAAAGACTATCTTAAAGATGATAAAGAATTTGAAACGTATTTAAAAACCAAAGCAGAAAACGATTCATTAAGCAAAACGGAAGCTGCTTTTAAACTAATAAACCAAAACACGTTAGATTCATTAGCTACCAGTTTTAATCAATCTCTAATAAAAAACACCGAGAATTATCTGAAGACCACAAAAGAATCGACTCAAATATCCGTATTAAAATCAGAGGTAAAGGATCCCGACAATATAGGGTCAATATCCAGATTTAAAATAAAATACGATATGTTGGAACCTGAAAACAACCAGAACTAAACTGATACATCCGAAATTAAAAACAAACCTCTGTGTTACGACTAATAAAAAGTTAAGTCAAAGCAGGAAATACAACCAAAACTTCAGAAGTAAACCATATTGAAATCTTTAGAAGTGCTGTTTTTAAAGTACCTACTCCAACACGTTTGTAAGGTCATGACACAGGGAGTATTAAATTGATATCTCCAAAATATTTCCTAGAGTAATTTCACAACGCCATAGTGTTCACCGATTTGGCATAATCCAAAATAAATTTGTAATTTGAACACAGAAACCACGTAACACACTAATTATGAAATCATTATTTACAATAATTTTAGTGTCCATAACTTCTATTTCCATGTTCTCTCAAGGAAAATTCAATGAAGATGATGCTATTGGAGATGGTACTAGCCTTGAAGATAAAATTCAGAATCCCATTGCAAACATGGTAAGTATACCATTAAACTATAACTTATCGGTCAATGATAAAAACACCAACGTCATAAATTTACAACCTGTTATTCCAGTAGCATTATCCGAAAAATGGCTCATGATAACTAGAACAATCGTGCCAATTATTAATGCACCAACTGCTAGAGGCTATGAAAACGGTTTAGGTAATGTTACATTATTAGCTGCTTTAACACCTGCTAAACCATGCAGTTTTACTTGGGGAGCAGGACCTGCATTTATGTTACCTGCCATAAATAAAAATCTAGGTTTTGATAAATTTTCTATAGGACCATCCGTTGTTGTAATTAAACAAACAAGAGGCTTTACGTATGGTCTTTTGTTGCAAAATTTCTTTTCAGTTGCTGGTCCAAGCAATACAGGTGATGTGAACTACTTATATTCACAAATTATTCTATCTAAAAAATTAAAAAATGGCTGGTACCTCTACTCTAGTCCCAATATTACGGCAGATTGGAATGCGTCCAGTAATCAACAATGGACTATTCCTTTGGGTGCTGGAGCAGGAAAACTGATAAGCCATAATAAATACCTTCCAATAAACTTAAAAGCTGGAGTTTTTAAATATGTAGCCCATCCTACTGATGCTGAATGGCTTATACAAGCACAAGCAACTTTCATTTTGAAATAAAAGAAAATAAATGGTTTTGAATACTCGGAAATAGAATAAATATTCACTATTTTTATTACAATTAACCAATACTTAATACATATGAAAAAACTACTTTCGGGAATAGTAATACTATTTTTACCTTTATTATTAATCTCACAAAACAAAAAAAAACCCAATATATTAGTTATTTGGGGAGACGACATTGGCACTTGGAATATCAGCCACAATAATCGTGGAATGATGGGTTATAAAACACCAAATATTGACCGAATAGCCAAAGAAGGTATCGGGTTTACCGACTATTATGCGCAGCAAAGTTGTACAGCTGGACGGGCTGCCTTTATTGGCGGTAGTGTTCCTGTACGTTCTGGAATGACCAAGGTAGGAATGCCAGGAGCACCTGAAGGCTGGCAAAAAACAGACGTAACTATGGCTACGGTTCTTAAAGGACAAGGTTATAATACAGGACAATTTGGAAAAAATCACCAAGGTGACAGAGATGAACATTTACCAACCATGCACGGTTTTGATGAGTTTTTTGGAAATTTATATCACTTAAATGCTGAAGAAGAGCCTGAAAATTTTGATTATCCTGCAGATATGGTCTTCAAGGATGGCAAAACGTTCAGAGAAAAATTTGGCCCTCGTGGAGTTATTCACTCTTGGGCAGATGGTAAAGGAGGACAACGTATAGAAGACACTGGCCCATTAAGTAAGAAACGCATGGAAACTATTGATGATGAAAGTGTAGCAGCTGCAAAAGCTTTTATTAAAAAGCAAGTTGAAGCTGGAGAACCATTTTTTACTTGGTGGAACGGTACACGTATGCATTTTAGAACGCATGTAAAAGAAGATCGTCGTCATCCTGGAAATGATGAATATACAGATGGTATGATTGAACATGACATGCATGTTGGACAACTTTTAGATTATTTAGATGAATTAGGAATTGCGGATAATACAGTCGTTATGTATTCTACAGATAATGGTCCACACTACAATACATGGCCAGATGCTGGGACAACACCATTTCATGGAGAGAAAAACTCTAATTGGGAAGGCGCTTACCGTGTGCCTGCTTTTGTAAAATGGCCAGGACATTTTCCTGCCGATATTACTTTAAATGGTATTGTTGCACATGAAGATTGGCTACCTACCTTTGCTGCAATAGCTGGAAACTCCAACATTAAAGAACAATTAAAAAAAGGAACTTCTATTAATGGTAGAAGCTATAAAAATTACATTGATGGTGTAAACCAGTTAGACTACTTATCTGGAAAGTTAGAAGAATCTCCAAGAGATGGATTTATATATGTAAATGATGCTGGTTCTATTGCTGCATTAAGATATGGTGATTGGAAAGCTACTTTTTTAGAAAACAGAGCTAGACAATTACAAATTTGGTTGGAACCATTTGTTGAATTACGCGCTCCTTTATTAGGAAATTTAAGACGAGATCCTTTTGAAAAAGCTTACGAAGGTTCCAATACCTATTATGATTGGTATATAGACAGAGCTTATATTTTAACAGCCATACAAAGTTATGCTTTTAACTTCTTAACAACCTTTCAAGAATTTCCTGTAAGTCAAACAGCAGGAGACTGGAGTTTAGGAAAAGTTGAAAAACAAATTCAAAACATGACTACTAAAAGTAATTAATTTATAATAACAGATTAAAAAGGGGTGGACAGGTGTCTACCCCTTTTTTTTAAACAGAATAAGTTTATAAATGAAAACTAATTCCTAAATTGATAACTTCTTAAGTTTACATAGTTATAAGTTATTATGTTAAACCAGCGATTTCTCTTTTTTATATTCATCTGTTTTGGATTCTACGCATCCATTTACAGCTAAAACTATGTATTTGAAGCTCAAAAGATTAATGTAGAGGATGGCTTACCACATAGAAGCGCCAATGACATCACACAAGATTTAGATGGTTTTATTTGGATAAGTACACCAGGTATTATAAATAAATATGATGGCTATCATTTTAAGTCCTATGACTCCAAATTTCTTAATGTTAATGAAAAAAATTCACTTTTTCTAGGAGTCGATTTGTATAATAGGATTTGGTCTTGTGAACGAGATTCCTATGCAAAAAAAACTAATAGTGGACTAATTGAACCTAAAAGTGATTCTCTATTAAATGTTTATGATATATCCAATGGTCTGTTTTCTAATCTTGATATCCTTCACATAAACCAATCTACAATCAACAAAACAGATATTTTCATTACTACAAAGCAAGGTTTTGTGTATAAATACAATGGCCAATTTGAAGAGATTTATAAATTTCCCAACACAGCCAATCAATATCCTGTTTGTGATGAAATTAGCAAAAACAGCTACTGGATCTTAAACGGTAGAGACCTTCTAAAAATAAAAAACCAAAAGCTCATAAAATCATTTAAAATACCAAATGAGAAAGATAATCTGAATCGTATTATTAATAAAACGCCTAACCTTATTATAGAATCCAGAGACCCTTTAAATAACGTGAGCTATTGGGAATTAAAAAACGATGAATTAATTCCATTTAAGTTTAAATATCTTGAGGATGAAACTTATCATATTTTCAAGATAACAAGAAACTTTATTTACTTTTCTAAAGACAATATAATCCTAGTTTTAAACAAATTAGGCAAGATAGTTTTCAGCTACAAAAATCAAGAAATTTTAGATTCAAACTTTAAGTATCAAACGGCGTTTACCGACAAGCAAAATATTTTATGGATAAGCACCCGAAATGGAATTGTAAAATTAGTCACTAAAAAAATCCATTTACCATATACCAAGAAAATCAAAGTATTAGAGGAATTTATAAAAACAAAAACAACCTATTTATAGGTAGCTATACTGAAAACGCACTTATTGACTTATTAAATAACAAGAAAGCAAAGATTCCAGAGGTTATTGGTGCCTTTTCGTCTTCTTATCAAGACAAAAATTCGCATATATGGTTTGGTTCCACAACAAATCGTGTTTATGAATATCTTCTAAATGAAAAAAAATGGAGGTTTCATTCCATTGATGAAAGGATCAACTTGTTTGTAACCTTTAAAAACCTTAATACTGGAAAACTTTGGGTTGGGACTAGCGATGGTTTGGTATGGCTTGATACTGAAACTAATAAAATTACGTATCATAAATCGTCCCTTATTAAAAGTTCGACAGAAATACGTGCTTTTTATAAACATGGAAATGATATTTGGATTGTTTCCAACAAAGGTCTTTATCTAATGGATGCCATAACAGAATCTATTACCAATCATTATAATGTAGAGAGTGGACTACCTTTCGATAATTTTAACCATCTATATATAGATTCTGAAGGAATGTTTTGGTTAGCAACTAAAGGAGGCGGTTTAATTCAGTGGGACAAAACCAATAATACCTATTCTTCGTTCACAACCAAAAATGGTTTTTCTAACAATACCATTTATGCTGTTTATCCTGACAACTTTAATAATTTATGGCTACCAAGTAATAATGGTCTTATCCGATTTAATAAAAAAACCAAAAACACACGTGTTTATCTAACAAAAGATGGTATTGCGCATGAAGAGTTTAATACGTTTGCTCATTTTCAGAACACCAATGGCGCATTATATTTTGGAGGTTTAAATGGCGTAACGGCATTTCATCCAAAAGATTTACTTATTGAGAATAATACAAAAACAGCCTTGAAACTGACAGAAATTAAAGTACTCAATGAGAATAATTCAGAATTTAAGTCAATTATTTCCCAACAAAAAAATGAAAAGCAAATTACATTAAAACCTACAGATCGAGTCTTGGAAATTGAAGTCAGCTTACTAGATTTTGAGAACCCTTTGGAACATCAATATTTATATAAAATTAAAGAAATGCCGAAGGTGTTATTTTTGCTCACGGTTCCCGTTTTGGTGGACATAGTTTATTTATAAAAAATAAAAAACTGTACTACGTTTATAACTTTTTAGGTATCAAACCGGAACAAGTATTTGTATCCAATACCACATTAAAACCAGGTAAATATACACTAGGGATGGAGTTTGTAAGAGAATCTGCTGGAGAATATGGTGAATCTTTTGGTAATACAAAATTATACATAAATGAAACCGTTGTTGCTGAAGGTCCCATGCGTACCCAACCAGCTAAATTTACACTTTCTGGAGATGGGTTATGCGTTGGCTATGACAGTGGTGATAATGTAAGTAACTTATATAAATCTCCAGGCGAATTTGAAGGAGGTATCATTCAAGGTGTTGGTGTAACTGTTGAAGGAACTCCTTACAGAGATCTTGAAGCCGAAGCTAAACGCTTAATGATGACACAATAACTCTATATCAATTAGCATCAGCTAATAGGCATATTTGATTGATTAATAGCAGAAAGTCGATGGGTTTTAGTATCCCATCGGCTTTTCTTTTATTAAATTTAAAATTTATGCTACAGATAATTTTTTGATGTCCAAATTAAATAGTTTATTTTTACTAGTAACCAATCAAAAAAAAATCAAACCAAATGAAGCAAACATATTTCAAAATCGTCATTTTATTCTTTTTATGTTTTTCCAACATATCAAAGGCACAAGAAAGTGCATCTGTAGAAGAACTCGCTAAACAATTAGCAAATCCAATTGCAGCATTGATAAGCGTGCCCATGCAAAATAATTTTGATTTTGGAGTTGGACCTTTAGATGGATTTAAATACAATTTAAATATACAACCTGTAATTCCTGTTTCCATAAGTGAAAATTGGAACATGATAAGCAGAACTATCATACCAATAATTTCTCAAAGCGATGTTACAGGTTCTGGCAATAATGAAACTGGATTTGGAGATATTGCACAAAGCATCTATTTTTCGCCAAAAGCAGCTAAAAACGGTTTAGTTTGGGGAGTTGGCCCCATTTTACTTTTACCCACCGCAACTGATGATGCCTTGGGTTTAAATAAATGGACAGCAGGTCCAAATGCACTCGTATTGAAAATTCAAGGACAATGGACGTATGGCGGACTTGTAAACCACATGTGGTCTTATGCAGGCAGTGGTATCAATGATGTTAATGCCTCATTTTTTCAGCCTTTTGTAACGTATGCTACAAAAACTGGAGCTTCTTTCGCTATTGCTTCTGAAAACACACAAAGTTGGGATAATGATATTTTTGGAGGTTTTGTCGGTGTATACTATTCTAAAGTCGTTTCATTTGGGAAACAAATGATGCAACTAGGTGGTGGACCAAAAGTCTTTTATGGCAATAATCCTTTTAATCCTGATTGGGGAATTCGTGCTAATATTATTTTATTATTTCCAAAATAAAAATAACACAATATTATGTTTAAGAAAAAAGCTCATTTAATTGGCATCTTGATTTTTGCTAATTGCCTTTTTATTCAAGCACAAGAAGCAGATGAAGACAAACCAAAAAAGCATGCTATTCAGTTTTTATTGGGACATACTCAAATTCAAGAATCTGTGCATGAAAACGGTAATAAAACGTGGTTGTCTGTTCCTTCCTTTGAGTTAAACTATAATTTTGAATTGACTGAAAAATGGTCTATTGGTTTGCATACCGATATTGTGGTAGAGGATTTTAGTGTAGAAAATTATTCAGATGAAAATACAATAATAAAAAGAAGTAAACCTATTGCTCCAGCCATTGTAACCTCATATAAATTTTGTAATAACTTTTCTGCTCTAATTGGATTTGGTGGTGAGTTTTCAAAAGAAGAAAATTTCGCATTAGTCCGATTAGGTATTGAATACAGCTATGAATTTCATGAAATCTGGGAGCTTGTAAGTAATATAACAAACGATTTAAAGATTGATGCGTATAACTCATTTTCAATTGGAATTGGTGTTGCTAGAAAATTTTAATAGTAATAGCTTCTCTAAATTATTGATCAAAGCGTTTATTAAAAACCAATTCTAATTTTGTTAATTAAACACTTAAAATGTGATACGTGTTTTACTTCTATTTTCGCTAATTGTATTTAACCTTGAAGTTAAAGCTCAAGATAGTTTAGTAAATCAAGATATAACCGTAAATAGCCAATTATGGTTAGATTATAATTTTTCAAACGAATTCAAAAATGGTAAAAACCTCCAAACTCAAATAGGTTTTAGAAAAATATTTCCAGATGTTTTTAATCGATTTCTTGTTATTTCAACGTTAGAGATACCGCATGAGAAGAGTTTGAAATTTTTAAATTTAAACAAACCCATAATTAAGACGTTTCATTTTGGCTCTGGATTAATTTATACACAAAATAATGATTTTAAAGATAATTTAGAGTTTCGCTTATTTCAAGGTTTTAAATTTGATATTCCAACTGTAAAAGCAATAACACTAAACAATTACGTACGTTTAGAAGAACGGTTTCAAAATAATTTTAGCAATTCGGGTTGGACTGCAGGATACAGATTCAGATACAAACTTTCTACTATATTAGTCTATAAAAAGCACCTTTCTAATTTTGTAGATGGATTTTATATACCATTGAGTGCTGAAGTTTTTTTTAATCTAAAAAAATCTGACCGTTACAACGATTTAATCCGACTAGAACCAGGATTAGGTTATAAACTGAAAAACAACTGGAAATTTGAGTTATATTTGATTTTCAATGAGACAAAAAACAACACAGCAACAAATAACAGTTCGAGCGATTTTATTTTAAGACTTCGTGTTTTTAATGGCATCATTAAAACGGCATCAAAAGAACCACAAATTGAATAATCCACTATACACAAAATAGTATAGACTTTTAAATATTAGCAGAATGACCAATTTATTAAAACCCTTAAGCATCATTAGTATTCTTTTACTTATCTCTTCTTGTAAAGACGATAAGCAACTACCAGAAAATAATGATTCAGCCATAAATTCAACTATTAAAAAAGAAACACCTTCAGGCATGATTTTTATTCCAGGAGGCACTTATATTATGGGAAGTGGTGAATCGTATGCAGAAAATCATGAAGGTCCAGAAGTTTTGGTAAAAGTAGATCCTTTTTATATGGATGAAACCGAAGTAACTAACGCTGAATTTAAAAAATTTGTAGACGAAACGGGTTATAAAACAGTATCTGAAAGACCAATAGATTGGGAACAAATAAAAAAAGATTTACCAGAAGGCACTCCAAAACCACATGATTCTATTTTACAACCTGGTTCTTTAGTGTTTTCGCCACCAAATGTATCTGTAAATTTAAACGACTATACGCAGTGGTGGGCTTGGGTAACTGGCGCAGATTGGAAACATCCAGAAGGACCTCAAAGCTCTATTGATGGAAAAGATAATCATCCAGTCGTGCAAATAGCTTTTGAAGATGCTCAAGCGTATGCAAAATGGGCAGGAAAACGTTTACCAACAGAAGCTGAATGGGAATTTGCATCCAGAGGAAGTGATAATAACAATCAGTTTGTTTGGGGTAAAGAATTAACACCTCAAGGAACCTATTTAGCTAATTTTTTTCAAGGTGACTTTCCTTACAATAATACTAAAATGGATGGCTTTGCAACCTCTGCTCCTGTAAAAACCTATCCTGAAAACATTTTTGGTCTTTATGATATGATTGGAAATATTTGGGAATGGACAACAGATTGGTACAGACCAGATACTAAAAAAATGTATTTGGCTAATGGCACAAAATTATGTTATAACCCAAAAGGTCCAGATTCTAGTTATGATCCAAACGACCCTTTTGCAACAGAAAAACGTGTTATTAAAGGTGGTTCATTTTTGTGCAGCGATCAATATTGTTCTAATTATCGTTCTACTTCTAGAATGGCAACCTCAACAGATTCCGGACAAAACCATCTAGGCTTTAGATGTGTTAAAAATATCAACTAATATTTTCAATAAACTTCTAGTTTAAAATAAGTTATGTTTTTCTTAAAGTTATTTTTTGTAATTTTAGTTACCTACTAATCATATAATTAATACTAACTAAACTTTAAAAACATGAAAAAACTTTTAGCAGAATTTATTGGAACCTTTTGGCTTGTTCTAGGAGGTTGTGGAAGTGCGGTTTTAGCTGCCGGAATTCCAGAATTAGGTATTGGCTTTGCAGGTGTAGCAGCAGCTTTCGGTTTAACCGTACTTACTGGTGCGTATGCATTAGGACATATTTCTGGAGCACACTTTAATCCAGCCGTTTCTATTGGCTTATGGATGGGTGGACGCTTTGATGGCAAAGAATTACCTGGTTACATTATAGCTCAAGTATTAGGTGGTATTGCTGGAGCTGGAATTCTTTATTTAATTGCTAGTGGTCATTCAAATTTTTCATTGGCTGATGGTTTTGCTGCAAATGGTTTTGGCGAACATTCGCCTATGGGGTATGATATGACGTCTGCATTAATAACAGAAATTGTTATGACCTTTATGTTTCTTATTATCATTTTAGGTGCAACTCACAAAAATGCAACACCAGCATTTGGAGGCATTGCTATTGGTTTAGCACTAACACTTATACACCTAATTAGTATTCCTGTTACCAATACATCTGTAAATCCTGCTAGAAGTACAAGTCAGGCTTTATTTGTTGGCGATTGGGCAATTGATCAACTTTGGCTATTTTGGATTGCTCCTATTGTAGGTGCTATTTTGGCTGGCTTACTTTATAAGTATATGGCTCCAAACAAAGATTAAAATATTGAAAAGAGGGTTGTTTTTAAGCAATCCTCTTATTTTTTTAACTCTAATTTTTCAGCAAAATAATCGCAAAAATCTTTCATGGTTGCCGTCATTTTTTCATCTTGAGTTGCGCGATTAAACGTATCACTCATAGCAACTAGTGTTTGATGAAAAAACAATTTCATTTCATCTACTGGCATATCTTTAGTCCATAAATCTATTCGCAACGTTTCTTGTTTTTTACTATCCCAAACGGATAGCAACATCGCTTTTGCTTCTTCATTATCTATACCTCCATCTTGGGCTGTCCATGTTAAGTTTTCGGGTACACGATTTTCATCTAATTCAACCGTTAATTCTATAGTTGATTTCATATTAGCCATTGTCTTTTGGTTTGTAATTACTTGAATTAAAAATTTCTGTAGGTTCTGCCGTTAACATATTTTTTATAGTTACGGTATTCTTTGACATATAGGATTTAACAATTTGCCAACCTATATACTGCCCGATTCTTCCAGGCGATTCATTATCTACTTGTTCTAAATAAAACTTTGAAAAAGGCGCAGGATTAATAAATCTGGAGGGCAATTTGGCGTTTGTATCATATAATAATTCTTCGCCAATAAAATGATTCCATATAAACCATTCATTCTCTTCAGCCCATTCTAGCTGTGCTTTTGTATATCCAATTTTTTCGGCATCTGAAACAAACGGAATCATTAAGTCCTTAAAATAAAGCTGTTTTCCATAATAAATCATTTCATCTAACAAGGTTTTCCTTGCCATTTGATAGCTATATTTTTCAGCATAAGCAGCTGCTAAATCTACGACTATTTGATTTCGTTCAAAATTGGTTTTTAGGTAATTTTGAATACCACCATAAAATTCGTGGTCTTTACCTAAATATGTGTCAATAGATATTAAAACGATGGTGTCTGTTATAATTACTTTATTCCTATAATCCACCGATGACGTAGTTGTTATAACACGTGGCACGCTAAATTCAGGAAAATAATATGAAAGGTGCTGAAAAAGTCCAGTTATATCGTCTTTTTCTGTTCTAAAATCTTCAAAAACGCGACTACTCTCTGTCATGAGTTGCTTCTGAAGGGTATCTTGCATGCGTGCTTCCCAAAATTCATCTGGATATTGCTCTGGAAACATAAACGGATACGCATTTTTTAATTTTGGCAAATCTTCTGGAGTAGCACTACCAAATGCTTTATCAAAACGTTCTACAACAAAATCGATATCTATTTTTTCGATATCATTTTCTACTTGACTTTGATCTTCGCAGGAAAATAGACAAAAAACTAAAAGAAGACTGACTACATATTTCATAAAAAACTTATCGGTTGTTAATTTTCATTAGTCCAACGATTACTATATTTTTGTGATGCAAAGGTACATCACTTTGCTTTAAAAATCCATTAAAATGCAAACAGAAAAAATTGTAAATCATATTGTAACATGGCTAAAGGACTATGCTACAAACGCAAAAGTTAATGGTTTTGTTGTAGGAATTTCTGGTGGAATAGATTCCGCCGTTACTTCTTCCCTTTGCGCCAAAACAGGCTTAGACGTCTTATGCATAGAAATGCCTATTCACCAAGCCGAAAGTCATGTTTCACGAGCAGAAGAGCATATCGCTTCTTTAAAAAAAACATTCCCAAATGTTAGAGATACTAGAACAAATTTAACTCCTGTTTTTGAAGAATTTAAGACAGAGGTTTCTTTAGAAGGTAAACAGGAAATTGTTCATATGGCTCTAGCAAATACACGAGCAAGATTACGCATGACAACTTTGTATTTTTATGCTGGACTTCAAAAATTACTTGTAGCAGGAACCGGAAACAAAGTGGAGGATTTTGGTGTTGGTTTTTACACAAAATATGGTGATGGTGGTGTAGATTTAAGTCCGATTGCCGATTTAATGAAATCTGAAGTTTATGCCTTAGGCGAATTTCTAAATGTGCCAACTTCTATTATGAAAGCAGCGCCAAGTGATGGATTATTTGGAGATTCCAGAAGTGATGAAGACCAAATTGGAGCATCATATCCAGAATTAGAATGGGCAATGAATATGGCAGAGGCAGGCAAAATCGAAACTGATTTTAAAGGACGACAACAAGAAGTTTTTAAAATATTTACACGCTTTAATACAGCCAACAAACATAAAATGAATCCAATTCCTGTTTGCATTATCCCAAATAAATTAAAATAAGTACTAATAATGTATCATATATTTCTTATCTTTATATTATACTCTCAACAAATAGCAAAGTCACATCAGTATTAACTTTAAAATTCATTGATAATGATAAAATTGTTGGTAGTAGATAATCACCCTATTGTTAGAAAAGGGCTTGAATTATTATTTATAACATCTCCACAAATACAGGTAGTTGGAGGCGTAAATAATGGCGAAGCTATTTTTGATTTCCTAAAGCAGCACCCTGTTGATATTATTTTAAGCGAAATAGATTTACCAAAATTAAATGGCATTACCGCTTTGCGACGCTTGCGTAAGGAATTCCCACAAGTAAAAACAATTATTTTTAGCGCACAACCCGAAGAAATTTATGCCATAAATACCATAAAATCTGGTGCCGAAGGGTATTTAATGAAAACAGTAGATATTATGACTATTAAGGAGGCTATCCTTAAAGTATATGAAGGAAGCGTTTATTTAAGTAATGAAATTGCCGATCAAATGTCTTCAAAAAAACATGGAACACGGACAGGCTCTTATTACAAAAAACTGTCTATGCGTGAAATTGAAGTCTTGAAACTTCTTGCTTCTGGAAGAAAAAACAAACAAATAGCCCTAGAATTAGACATTAATGAAAAAACAGTAAGCACGTATAAAGCGCGACTTATGAAAAAATTAAATGTTTCTAATATTGTGGATTTAATAAGTCGTGCTAAACTATTGGAACTATAATACCCGATTTAACTTTCTTGAAAGAAGCATCTTTAAACCAGAATAGTCCTTAACTTCCTCTAAAATATTTCTGTTAGAGTCTTGAGCATTGTTTAAGGTTTCTTGTTGAAATTCGCGAACTTTTAAATCAATTAAATAACAACGTAAACTTAAAATAGTTTCACTTACTAATTGAGAAATAGTAGTGTTTTTGGCTTTAGGAAATATATTTTTTCGTTCCCAATCAGACAAGGAATAACGCTCATCTTCCATTAAAATAGTAGTTATTTCGGAAGCCATTATAGGTTCAACCGTATTTACAATGTTTTCAATTACAAAATCTGGGTTTTGGTTTAGAGTATCTATAATGGTATAATATAAGTCCTTGAAGGTTTCGTTAGTAAACTGCATTTCATCTTCTTGCAGGTCTAAATATATTTTTTCAAATACTTTGGCTTGATGTTTTACAGGCTCTAATACCAGTTCATTGGTATCGTTTTCTTTCAGAATTAAATCTTCAAAATCTTCTGTTTTATTACCATATAACAAGAGAATCTGAATGATTTTTCGTTCCAATTCGTACTGAACATCTACTTTTTGCGCAGTCTGTTGCTCGTTTTTTATTACCTGAAAAGCCTTCTGCTCTTGGTTAAATTGTTTATTCGTTTCTTGCGTTTCTTTTTTGGTTATTTGTGCCAAAGTACTAAACAGAACAGATTCACTTATATCCATAATTCGTGCGCATTCCTGAATGTAAATCTCCGTTTTTATACGATCCGGAATTTTGGCAATACTGTTTACTATATCACGAATGGTTTCTGCCTTTTTAATTGGATCGTTTTTGGCTTCTTTCACCAAAAGCGAAGCTTTAAACTGAATAAAATCTTGCGCGTGATCTTCTAAATACGCCGTAACTTCCTCCAATGAGTTCTGTTTAGCAAAGCTATCTGGATCATCGCCTTCCGGAAAGGTGCAAACCTTAACGTTCATCCCTTGTTCCAGAATTAAATCAATTCCACGTAATGATGCACGAAGTCCTGCTGCATCACCATCAAATAATACGGTTATATTTTTGGTAAGCCTATTTATTAACCGAATTTGCTCCGATGTTAAAGCCGTCCCAGAAGATGAAACCACATTTTTAATACCACGTTGGTGAAATTGAATAACGTCTGTATAACCTTCAACTAAATAACAATTATCTTCTTTGGCAATGCTTTGCTTGGCATGAAAAATACCATACAACACTTTACTTTTGTGATACAAATCACTTTCTGGCGAGTTTAAGTATTTGGCTGCTTTTTTATCATTGGTTAAAATTCGACCTCCAAATCCTAAAACGCGACCACTCATACTCTGAATAGGAAACATAACACGACCTTTAAATCGGTCAAATTGTTTTTCACCTTTTACAATGGTTAAACCCGTTTTTTCTAAAAATTCTAACTGATAGCCTTTTTTTAAAGCCTCGTCTGTAAAGGCTTGCCACTCGTCTAAACAATATCCTAAATCAAATTTCTTTATGGTTTCATCTGTAAAACCTCGCTCTTTAAAATAACTTAAACCAATAGCTTTCCCTAAATCTGTTTTATGTAAAATATTCTGAAAGTACTTACTGGCATATTCACTTACTAAATATAAACTCTCGCGTGCATCAGCTTGTTCTTTTTCTTCATTAGATTGAAGCGTTTCTTCAATTTCTATATTGTATTTTTTAGCCAAATATTTTATAGCTTCTGGATAGGTAAAATGTTCGTGCTCCATTAAAAAAGCAACTGCATTACCGCCTTTACCACTTGAAAAATCTTTCCAAATTTGCTTCACTGGAGACACCATAAAACTTGGTGAGCGCTCATCACTAAACGGACTTAATCCTTTATAGTTACTACCAGATTTTTTTAATTGAACAAAATCGCCAATAACCTCTTCTACACGAGAGGTTTCAAACACTTGATCTATGGTGGATTTTGATATCAAATTAAAGCTGCATTTAAGATTGGTAAAAGTACTATAAACTTAATAGGAATTAAAATTTATTACAAACTCTAATTTGAGAATGTTAATAAAAACAGCTAACTTGTTGTACTTATTTTTACACACAATTTTTATGAAAAAACACACACACGTACTTATTGTTATATTAAGCATTTTAGGTTTTTATAACGTTCAGGCTCAAGAAAAGCATTTCCAGTCTTTGAAAACGGCGAAGCTCAAATTGTAGAAGCTTTCAGTAATGCTGATGAATGGATTCGTCATGACCTTTGGGTAGAAACCACCTTTGATACCGATGGTGATGGTAAAATGGACAGAATGCGTAGATGTTACGCGACCAAAACAAACCGATACCGAAGGTTTAAAACTCCCTATTGTTTATGAATCTAGTCCTTATTATGCTGGAGTTGCAGGTGATGCAGATGGGCTTTTTTGGAATGTAAAACATGAATTGGGCGAAGTTGAACAACCTCGAACACACGTGGAGGTAGTGCGCACAGGCGAACGACCAATTATTTCAAATTCTCAAATCCGCACATGGCTACCTCGTGGTTATATTGTGGTGCATTCCTCGTCTCCAGGAACAGGTTTATCACAAGGATCACCTACGGTTGGTGGCATCAATGAATCATTAGCACCAAAAGCGGTAATCGATTGGTTAAATGGTCGTGCAAAAGGCTATACTACTCCTGATGGAAATGAAACCGTTGAAGCGTCATGGAGCACTGGAAAAGTAGGTATGACAGGAACGAGTTATAATGGAACAATTCCGTTAGCAGCTGCTACAACTGGTGTTGAAGGTTTAGAAGCCATTATTCCAGTAGCACCAAACACGTCCTATTACCACTATTATCGTTCCAATGGTTTGGTACGTTCGCCTGGTGGATATCTAGGTGAAGATATTGATGTGTTATACGATTTTATACATAGTGGAGACGAATCTAAACGTGCTTATAATAATAAAACTATTCGCGATACAGAAATGAAAAATGGTATGGATCGTGTAACAGGCGATTATAACGACTTTTGGGCTGGTCGCGATTATTTAAACCAGATGAAACCTATGAAAGCGGCTCTTTTAATGTCGCATGGTTTTAACGATTGGAATGTGATGCCAGAACATAGCTACAGAATTTATCAAGCAGCTAAAGAAAAAGGCTTGCCTGTTCAAATTTATTATCATCAATTTGGTCATGGTGGACCACCTCCAATGTCTATGATGAATAGATGGTTTACACATTACCTTCATGGTGTTGATAATGGCGTAGAAAATGATGCTAAAGCATGGATTGTTCGTGAAAATGACGACAGATTAAAACCAACAGCTTACACCGATTATCCAAATCCCGATGCTGAACTAGTTACACTTCATTTAGGAAAAGGCGGCATGAAAGCTGGAAATTTAATGATGAAAGCAGCTGAAAAACAAGGCGAAGAAGTTCTAATGGATGATGCCACAATTTCCGGAATAGAATTAGCACAAACCACGGAATCTAAAAATCGTTTACTATATGTTTCACCCGTATTAAAAGAAGATTTGCATATTTCAGGTTTAGCAAAAGTATCCATTACTCTAGCTAGTAGTAAGCCTGCCGCAAACTTATCTGTTTGGTTGGTGTCATTACCATGGAATGCTGAAAAAGGAGCCAAAATCACCGATAATATTATTACTCGTGGGTGGGCTGATCCTCAAAACCATAAATCAATTTCTGAAAGTGAACCTTTAAAACCGGGTCAATTTTACACAGTGAATTTCGATTTACAACCAGATGATCAAGTTATTCCTAAAGGTCAACAAATTGGACTGATGATTTTTTCTAGTGATAACCAATATACTATTTTACCAAAGCCTGGTACCAAATTAACTATTGATTTGGATAAAACAACGCAACAACTTCCAGTTGTTGGAAGTGAATCTGGTTTAGGAAAAGCCATTAATTAAAAACAATAAAAAAGGCTTCAAATTAATTTGAAGCCTTTTTTATACTAATTCAAATAGCACTTACTGGTGGTTTTTAATCCATATCAAAACGCAAACCTAAAGAGATATTATTTTGGTCAATGGCTTGATCTTTAAATATGGTGGACAAATCATATTTTGCATAAATACCCACATTTCCCCAAGATATATAACTACTTAATCCGTAAACAAAATTATTGGTGTTGTAATCCTTAAATTTATCTTTTTGTTTACTTCCATTTTCATCATACTTTAGTTTCTGAAGCGACTGTAATACAATTCCACCATAACCACCTATTCCAAATTTGAATTTTCTGTAGGTTGAATATCTAAAATAATCATCGCGTTCTATTTTTTTGGAAGGTCCAAATTCAAAATGCATAGGAATAACCAAATTGGTTGTTCTAAATTTCGATTTACTTAAGTTTAAGGGGTATTCCTCCAAAGTAACCACATCATTTTCTTCAGCAAAATATAAATTATCCTTGATGTCTAATTTATTCCACTGTATAGATAATCCATATTTAAATCGAACAGCATTAGAGTTTTCAAAAACACGCGTTTTCCAAGCCCAACCTAATTCTACAAATCCTGAACCACCAATTTTATAAGGAGAATCATTTAAAGATTGTCCTTCTATAATAGCATTATTAAAACCAATAGCAAAAACCAAATCACTTGTTGTTCGCTTATCAAAAACTCGTGGTTTCTTTTTAGATTGTGGACCAATATAAACACTCCCAATATCGTACTCATCAGAATCTTCACTTTTTCCAATTTGAAGTACAAAACCATCTAAAGTAGCTCCTGTGTCCTGTGTAACGGTTTCATTTCGTTCTAATAAAGCAATCCGGTTATCAATAATAGCCAACCTATTTTCAATATTTAATGCGTGCTTTTCAGCTACAGCTGTTTTTAATTGAGATGCCTCTTCTTGCGAAATTTCTTTACTATCCAAACGGATATTAATAGCCTCAACAGCTTCTTTTAGCTGTTTTTTTTCTTCATTCTGAACAATTGCTTTCTGCTCCTGAAGTTGGGTGATTTGCTGACTATTATTAAGGTCCTGTGAGAAATTTAATTGCACAACAAGAAAGAGTATAAAGCCTACTAAAAATTTGATAGTGTTTTGCATAACTGTTTGATTTAAATTGATGAAATTATTAATTATTACGGTCGGCAACCGCTGTTTTTACTATGGTGAAGTTTGTTTTTATAGACTCAAAAACTTTATCCCGAAACGAGATTTCTAAATCTGTTTCTACATCTTCTAATAAACTATTTGGGTTGATTTTATAATGTGTTTTCTCCGAGGTTGTTATGGTTGAAACTTTTGATTTTGCCTGTTTCAATAAGGCATCTACTTCTGAATTTAAGGCTGAATTGGAATACGAATTTATCCCATCGTTATTAGCTATCACATATTCTGAAGTCAAATTATTTAACGCCTTACTTTCTATTTTGCCATTTTGAAGATTTTCAATATTATTTGGAGACACTGTTTGTGTTTCATTATTTTCAACTAATGCGTAACGTGTTTCTGACGTATTTTTAGATGTTGATGTTCTATTCTTTGGAGAATCTGTCGTCACTTTAGGGTCTATTAAAGGGACATTTTCTTCTTCTGAATTGGTCACAGAAACTTCAGTATTGTTTACAGCATTTGTACCTTTTGATATATTTTCAATTTTTAAATTCTTATCAGAATCAGTAGTTACAACGGTTGGCATTGGTATGCTTTCTATTTCTTGAAAAGGCTGTAACGTATTCACCACAAACAATAAGCCAACAATACTTGCCGCAATACCCAAAAACCAGATGTATTTTTTTGATGATTTTTTATCCTGTATATCTAACGAATTAGACAGTTGATTCCATGCATTGTAAGACGGCTGTATTTCCCGTGCTTCAAGCGTTTTCTTTAAGTTATTTTCCAATTTATTTGGTGCCATAATGCGATGTCTTTAGTGCTTGAAATTCGTATTGAAGCTGTTTGCGCGCTTTAAATAATTGCGATTTTGAAGTGCCTTCGGTAATATTAAGCATATTAGCAATTTCTTGGTGTTTATAGCCTTCAATGGCATACATAACAAATACCATTTTATACCCTTCTGGTAACTGATCTATTAGTTGTTGGATTTGCTCGACATCCATATGACTATTAATATTGTTGTAGCTTTCTTGATGTGGGCCTGATTCCATATCATCTACTGGAAACTCAATATTTTTTTCTTGCCTCAAATAAGATATAGCTTCGCGAACCATAATTTTACGCAGCCAGCCTTCAAAACTACCTAGATCCTGAAACTGTTTTAAGTGCGTGAATGCTTTAAGAAAACCGTTAAGCATAACCTCTTCGGCTTTTTGGATATCTTTTACATAATACCTACAAATGCTTAACATTTTTGGCGCATGCGTATCAAAAAGCAATTGTTGCGCTTCTCGATTGTTTGTAGCCGCCTTTTTAATCAGCGATGTATTATTTTTATGTAGTTGAATAACCTTCAAAATTGCTTTCATTAGAGCTTCTATTAATAAAGACGCAAATTTTATACTAAAGGTTGCCTGACGCTAAAAAAAATTATTTTTTGCGTTGGATTACGTAATTCACCATCAGTTCTAATGAATCACGATAATCAGATTTAGGATAGGTATTTAAAATTTCTAAAGCTTCTGATTGAAAAGCTTTCATTTTGGTAATGGCATAGTCTAAACCACCGTTTTCTTTAACAAATGCAATAACCTGGTTGACACGTTTTTTATCTTTATTGTGATTTTTTATGGAGTTGATAATCCAATTTTTATCTTTTTTAGAAACTGTATTAAGAACGTATATAAGCGGTAAGGTCATTTTTTGCTCTTTAATATCAATGCCAGTTGGCTTGCCTATTTTCTCGGTACCATAATCAAACAAATCATCTTTTATTTGAAATGCCATACCAATAAGTTCTCCAAACTTACGCATACGCTCCACATGATCGGATTCCGGTTTTACAGAAGCAGCACCCAAACTACAACAAGCTGCTATTAAGGTTGCTGTTTTTTGACGAATAATCTCGTAATAAATGGCTTCAGTAATATCTAGTTTTCGGGCTTTTTCAATTTGAAGCAATTCGCCCTCACTCATTTCCCGAACAGCTATAGAGATGATTTTTAACAAATCGAAATCATTATTATCAATAGAAAGCAATAAACCTTTGGACAGCAGAAAATCGCCAATAAGAACAGCAATTTTATTTTTCCAAAGCGCATTTATAGAAAAGAAGCCACGACGTCTGTTACTATCATCCACAACATCATCATGGACTAAAGTAGCTGTATGAATCAGTTCTATAACAGAAGCACCACGATAGGTACGCTCGCTAACTTCGCCATTGGAAACCATTTTAGCCACCAAAAAAACAAACATAGGTCGCATTTGCTTCCCTTTTCTATTTACAATATAATGGGTAATTCTGTTAAGTAGTGCTACTTTTGAAGACATAGCCAACTGAAACTTTTGTTCAAAAAGTTCCATTTCATAATCTACTGGTTGTTTTATTTGTTCAACTATTTTCAAAAGCGAATCTGGCTATTATACAATAGCGAAATTACTAAAAAAGCGTGTGAAAAACTATTTTGATGGTCGGTAGATTAAACTAAAAAAAAGATGAAAAATAAATAAAAATCCTTTTCTCGTATTTATGACTTATTAGCCAACTGACCACAAGCAGCATCAATATCTTTTCCGCGAGAGCGCCTTACGGTTACTGTAATATTATGTCTTTCAAGCATGCTTACATACATATTGATGGCTTCATCATTTGCTTGTTGAAACATCCCGTCATCTATAGGATTATACTCAATTAAGTTTACTTTACTTGGTGCAAACTTGCAGAAATCAATTAACGCATCTACATCCTTTTTCTGGTCATTAATACCTTTCCAAACAACGTACTCATAAGTAATTCTATTTTTTGTTTTGGCATACCAATACTCCAATGCTTCACGTAAATCCTTTAACGGGAACGTGGCATTGAAAGGCATAATAGATGTTCTAACTTCATCTATTGCAGAGTGAAGTGAAACCGCTAATTTAAATTTAACGTCCTCATCTGCCATTTTTTTAATCATTTTAGGCACGCCAGATGTGGACACTACAATACGCTTTGGTGACATGCCTAAACCTTCCGGAGAAGTAATTTTATCTATAGCTTTCAGTACATTATTGTAATTCATGAGTGGTTCTCCCATGCCCATAAAAACAATATTACTTAATGGTCTGTCATGATATAAACGACTTTCGTTATCAATAGCCACAACCTGATCATAAATTTCATCTGGATTTAAATTTCGCATACGCTTTAAACGAGACGTAGCACAAAATTTACAATCCAAACTACAACCAACTTGACTAGATACACATGCTGTTGTTCGAGATTTTGTTGGAATTAAAACCGACTCTACAATTAACCCATCATGCAATTTTACGGCATTTTTAATCGTGCCATCACTACTTTTTTGCATATCATCCACTTTAATATGGTTGATAACAAAGTTTTCCTCAAGCATACTACGTGTTTCTTTGGACAAATTTGTCATATCGGTAAACGTATGTGCGGATTTACTCCAAAGCCACTCATAAACCTGATTACCACGAAATGCTTGATCGCCTTCTTTTTCAAAAAAGTCTCGTAATTGATCTTTGGTTAGTGCGCGTATGTCTTTTTTATCACTCATATAAAATTGTTATGGGTAAATGAAAGGAATAAAAAAGCCTTGCAAAAACAAGGCTTTTTAAACATGTTTATTATATAATTAGCATGGCATCACCATAGCTATAAAATTTGTATTTTTCTTTAACGGCTTCTTCATAAGCTCTCTTAACAAAATCATGACCAGCAAAAGCAGAAACCATCATTAACAGTGTTGATTTTGGTGTATGAAAATTAGTAATCATACAATTAGCAATACTAAAATCATAAGGAGGAAAAATAAATTTATTAGACCAACCATCAAATTCATTCAAGGTACCACTTGAAGAAACCGAACTTTCTACTGAACGCATAGCTGTTGTTCCTACTGCACAAATACGTCTTTTTTCTTTGATAGCATTGTTAATAGTATCAACTGCAGGTTTTTTAATAATGATTTCCTCACTATCCATTTTGTGCTTTGATAAATCTTCAACTTCAACAGGATTAAACGTTCCAAGTCCAACATGTAATGTTACTTCAGCAAACTTTACCCCTTTAATTTCCAAACGCTTTAAAAGATGTTTGGAAAAGTGTAAACCTGCCGTTGGAGCAGCAACAGCACCTTCATTTTTCGCAAAAATAGTTTGGTAACGCTCTTGATCTTCTGGCTCTACCTCTCGCTTGATATATTTAGGCAAAGGTGTTTCACCAAGTTCTGTTAATTTCGCTCTAAAATCTCTGTAAGAACCATCATACAGAAAGCGAAGTGTACGACCTCTAGATGTTGTATTATCAATAACTTCAGCGACTAAAGAATCGCCTTCTCCAAAGTATAGTTTATTACCAATACGGATTTTTCTAGCTGGATCTACCAACACATCCCAAAGGCGTTGTTCTTCATTTAATTCTCTCAATAAAAAAACCTCTATACGAGCACCTGTTTTTTCCTTGTTACCATATAATCTGGCAGGAAATACTTTTGTGTCGTTTAATATCATGACATCATCTTCATCAAAATAATCGATAACATCTTTGAACATTTTATGTTCTATAGTTTGCTCTTTTCTGTTTAACACCATTAAACGTGACTCATCCCGGTTTTCAGAAGGATATTCTGCTAATAACTCGTCAGGAAGATCGAAGTTAAAATGCGATAATTTCATTTTTTTGATAACTATTTTATATTTAGAGGTTAATACTATTTTTTTATAAGATTGCAAATATACAACCTGAAAGTAGGCGTTGTCAAGTATTTAGCCATTTATTATTCAGATAGCCTAATTCCAGTGGCTTTCAAGTCGCTCCAAAATGAAGGATATGATTTTGAAACTACCTCAGCATCCTTAATAACAAGATTTGTTTTTAAAGCTAATGGTGCAAAAGCCATAGCCATTCTATGATCGTTATAAGTATTGACAGCTACATCGTTTTTTATAGTTGAAGTAGCTTCCAATTGTAAACTATTGGCTGTAATAATGACTGTTGCTCCTAATTTTTCAAGTTCCATTTTTAAAGCCACCAACCTATCTGTTTCCTTTATTTTAAGTGTATGTAATCCTGTTAAATAACACGTTATTCCAAATCCGAAACAGGTTACTGCAATGGTTTGGGCAATATCTGGTGCGTTAACTAAATCTAATTTTATCTCAACAGAGGAATTTACTTCGGTTACTTTTTTTAGTGTAATGCTGTTTTGTTGAAATGATGTTGAAACTCCAAATTGCTTATAAATTTCTACTAAAACAGAATCGCCTTGCAAACTATCTGTTTTATAAGATGCTAATGTTATTTCGGTTCCAATATTACTCAAGGCAACTAAACTATAGAAATACGAAGCTGAAGACCAATCGCTTTCAACGGTTAACTCCGTTTCTTTTAATTCTTTTAACTGTTTAATTTGAATCACATTCTTTTCAAAAGTGGTTTCTACACCAATTTGATTTAGTAATTGAATGGTCATTTTTATATAGGGAATGGATGTGATTTCGCCTTCTAATGTTAAATGCAATCCATTTTCCAATTTAGAACCCATGAGTAATAATGCCGAAATATATTGGCTACTTACACTAGCTTGAATAACTACTTTGTTTTTAGCTAATTTTTGACCTGTAATTTGTAGTGGCGGAAAACCCGTGTGTGCAAGATATGTGATATTTGCACCTAACTGATTTAAAGCGTCAACCAAAATTTTTATAGGGCGCTCTTTCATACGCTGGGAACCGGTAATGGTAACTGTTCGATTTTCTTTGGCCGCAAAATAAGCAGTTAAAAATCGCATGGCAGTTCCTGCATGATGTACATCAATAATATTTAAATCTGTAGATAACGCTTTTGCCATAAAAACCGTATCATCTGAATTGGATAAATTATGAATTTTTATTTCTGGATATAACGCTTGAAGTAACAATAATCTGTTGGATTCGCTTTTAGAGCCTGTAATATTTATTGGAGATTGCTGACTTTTTATTTCTGATTTTTGAAGTACAATATCCATATCCTATTTTAACTTCGGGTTATTCTGATGGCGCTCATGGTCGCGCTTGGTTTTGATATCCAATTTTTTATTAAAAGCAGCTTGCAAATCAATACCTGTTTGATTTGCTAAACACAACACCACAAAAACAACATCGGCTAATTCTTCGCCTAAATCCTTATTTTTATCGCTTTCTTTTTCGCTTTGTTCGCCATAACGACGTGCAATAATTCGGGCAACTTCACCAACTTCTTCTGTAAGTTGAGCCATGTTAGTCAATTCGTTAAAATAGCGAACGCCATGTTCTTTTATCCAGTTATCAACGGCTAATTGTGCATTTTCAATATCCATTAGTCTTTATTTTTAGTATCCATAATAATTGTAACAGGTCCATCATTAATTAAAGCAACTTGCATATCAGCACCAAAATCTCCTGTCTGAATTTGTTTGCCTAAATCTTGTTCTATTTTTTTAATAAAATCTTCATATAATGGAATGGCAACATCGGGTTTGGCGGCTTTAATATAACTTGGTCTATTACCTTTCTTTGTATTGGCATGTAGGGTAAACTGACTGACTACAATAATATCTCCTTGATTATCTAGAATAGAATTATTCATCACACCTTCCGCATCTGGAAAAATACGCATATTCACAATTTTATTGGAAAGCCACGTAATATCTTCAACTGCATCATCATCTACAACACCTAATAACACTAATAAACCAGAATTTATTGACGCTACTTTTTTAGCATTAATAGTAACACTTGCTTGAGAAACTCTTTGAATAACCGCTTTCATAAATAAGAAATTAGTTTTTTAGGCAATTAGTTTTTATACGTTTTAAAGAATTATTTCATCCAATCTTCCGTTCGGAAATGATCTTCGTCGCCTTGTAAAATCTGAACATAACTTCGGTATCGTGATGCGGCAATTTCATTTGCTTCTAATGCGTCTTTTACAGCACATTGCGGTTCTTCAATATGAATACAATTATTAAACTTACAGTTTTGTTTTAAGGCGAAAAACTCCGGAAAATAATCACTAATTTCTTCTTTATCCATATCCACAACACCAAAACCTTTAATGCCAGGCGTGTCAATAATTTTAGCATCAAATGTTAAATCGAACATTTCAGCAAATGTAGTTGTGTGTTGCCCTTGCGAATGTTGTGATGATATAGCTTTGGTTTTCAAATCTAATTCTGGCTCAATAGCATTGACAAGAGTTGATTTACCAACACCAGAATGTCCTGCAAACATGCTAACCTTTCCGGTCATTAATGTCTTTACTTTATCTAGATTTTTTCCTGTTGCAGCCGAAATACCAATACACTCATAACCAATTTTTCGGTAAATATGCGCCAAATATTTAACCTCGTTTAATGTATCTTCATCATAAGTATCTACTTTGTTAAAAAGTAGAATGGTTTTAATAGAATATGCTTCGGCAGTCACTAAAAATCGATCGATAAAACTGGTAAATGTTGGCGGATTATCAATGGTAATTAATAAAAATACTTGATCAATGTTGGCCGCAATGATATGGGTTTGTTTGGATAGGTTAACCGATTTTCTAACAATGTAATTTTTCCGATCATGGATAGTCGTAATCACGCCAACAGGTTCTTCGTTGTTATCATGATCTAAATCGAAATCCACAATATCGCCTACAGCAACAGGATTGGTACTTTTTATTCCTTTCATACGGAATTTACCTTTAATTCGGCATGGGTAAATAGCACCTAAATCCGTTTTCACGGTGTACCAACTTCCTGTAGATTTATAAACGATTCCTGTCATTATTGCAAAGATGCGATATTAATTTCTTTCGAAGAATTAATCATTACTAAAACACGTATGTTACTTGTTGATAATTTTTTCTTGATGGTTTATAGATTCTTGATGAACCGCTTTAAAAACGCGTAAAATAAACTCTTCACTCAAATTCTTTTCTTCGCCTTGAAGAATCATTTTTCCTAAAATTTCATTCCATCGTTTGGTTTGTAAAACAGCTACATTATGATCTTTTTTGAGCAAACCAATATCTTGAGCCACTTTCATACGCTTACCTAATATATCAATTAACTGATGGTCTATTACATCAATCTGGGTTCGCATGGTGTTTATTTTATTTTTGAATTCGGTAGCTTCACCTGTTTCTTTTCTAATCTTTAAATCGTCCATAAACCGCACAAGGGTTTCAGGTGTAATTTGCTGTTCGGCATCACTCCACGCATTATCTGGATCAAAATGGGTTTCTACCATTAAACCATCATAATTTAAATCGAGAGCGGTTTGACACAAGTCGAAAATAATATCACGACGACCAGCAATATGTGATGGATCCAAAATGAGCGGTAAATCTGGAAAACGATGTTGTAAATCAATTGGTAATTGCCATTCTGGATTATTTCTATAACGTGTTTTTTCGTAGGTAGAAAACCCTCTATGAATAACACCTAGATTTTTAATATTAGCTGTATAAAAACGCTCTACAGCACCTAACCACAACGCTAAATCAGGGTTTACAGGGTTTTTAACCAAAACAGGTTTATCAGTTCCTTTTAGGGCATCTGCAATTTCTTGAACAATAAACGGACTCACCGTTGTACGTGCACCAATCCATAACACATCTACATCATGCTTTAAGGCTAATTCTACGTGATTTGCATTGGCAACTTCCGTGGCAATTAACATGCCTGTTTCTTCTTTGGCTTTCTGCAACCACTTTAGACCCAATGCACCAACGCCTTCAAAATTTCCAGGGCGTGTTCGTGGTTTCCAAATACCAGCTCTTAAAACGGTAGCATCCGTATCTTTTAACTGATGCGCTATTTTTAAAACTTGTTCTTCAGTTTCTGCACTACAAGGTCCTGCAATTACTAACGGATGATCTAATCCAAAGTTATGTAACCACGTTCCTAATTCTTTTTTATTTTCCATAATAATGTTTTTATTTTTCAAAAAATCAAATTCCTAATACAATCCTAGGACTTGAATTTATTGTATGCCGTTTAATATATCTTTAATGTGATTTGTACTTGCCATTTCATTGTAAATTTCTTCAAAATTATCCGTTTCTAAATAGGATTTAAAGGCCGTTAAGTTTTGAATATATTCGTCCAAAGTTTCAATAACATTGGTTTTATTTTGCTTAAAAATAGGTGTCCACATATCTGGTGAACTTTTTGCTAAACGTACTGTTGATGCAAAACCACTACCTGCCATATCAAAGATATCACGTTCATTTTTTTCTTTTTCAATTACTGTTTTACCCAACATAAACGCACTAATATGTGATAAATGCGATACATAAGCTATGTGTTTATCATGGGCTTCTGGATTCATATACCGAATGCGCATGCCCATAATTTTAAAGATGGTTAACGCACGTTCCTGCAAATTGAAAGCTGTTTTTTCTACTTCGCAAATAATATTTGTTTTCCCTTGAAACAAACCTTCCAAGGCTGCTTTTGGTCCTGAAAACTCGGTTCCTGCAATAGGATGCGTTGCTAAAAAATTTCGACGTTTTGGGTGGTTTTCAACCGCTTTGCAAATAGCGACTTTGGTTGAGCCAGCTTCCATTACTAAAGCATCATCTGGTACTAAATCCAATATTTCAGGTAAAAGCGTTACCGCAGCATCAACAGGAATACACAAAATTACTGCATCGGCATGTTTTAAATCGGCAAATTCTGCTTTTTCATCAATAATTTGAAGTTGTAATGCTTCTTCTAAATGTTCGTTATTCGTATCAATTCCGAAAATGGTTATTTCAGGATTTAAACGCTTAATATCTTTAGCAATGCTTCCACCAATTAATCCAATACCTATTATATAAATATTCTTCATAATCCTAAATTCTAGCCATGGCTTCTTCAATTATTTCTGTACTCGCACATAAAGAAAACCGGACGTAACCTTCACCATTACTACCAAAAATAGTGCCTGGTGCAATAAAAATATTGTTTTCTTTTAATAATAAATCTACAAACTCTTCCGATTTCATATAAGGAGGCAATTTGGCCCAAACAAACATACCACTCGCATTTTTATTGTACGTGCAATTAAGCGAATCGGCTAATTTCCATATGAGTTGACGTCTTTCCTCATAAACCTGATTTAAACTCACATACCATAATTTAGAGCAATTTAAAGCTTGAATTGCCGCTTTTTGAATACCGAATAACATACCTGAATCCATATTACTTTTTACTTTTAAAATAGCATTAATATATTCGGCTCTTCCAAGAACCATTCCTACTCGCCAACCTGCCATGTTAAAGGTTTTGCTCAAAGAATTTAATTCCAAACAAACATCTTTCGCACCTGAAATTTGCAGGATACTTTTTGGCTCTTTATTCAAAACAAAACTGTACGGATTATCATTAATTATTAAAATATTATGGCGTTTGGCAAATGCCACAAGTCGCGTAAAAAAAGCATCGCTCGCATTGGTTCCTGTTGGCATATGCGGATAATTAACCCACATAATTTTCACTTTAGATAAATCTTGTTCTTCTAGTTCTTCAATATCTATAAGCCAATTTTTTGATTCTGTTAAATTGTAAAAAACAGGTTCGGCTGCCAATAATTTGGTAACAGATGTATAAGTTGGATAGCCTGGATTTGGAATCAGCACCTGATCTCCTGGATTTAAAAACGCCATAGAAATATGCATAATACCTTCTTTGCTTCCCATTAATGGTAACACTTCGGTAGAAGGACTTATATACACACCATATTGATCACGATAAAATGACACAATAGCTTCACGAAATTCTGGTAAGCCTTGATAACTTTGATACTGATTAGCTTTAGGGTGTTTAAAACTGTCACCCAAAGCATCTATCACTTTTTGTGGCGGATTTAAATCGGGACTTCCAATACCTAAATTAATAATAGGTTTTCCGTTTGCCATAAGCAAAGCCACTTCTCGTAATTTTTTCGAAAAGTAGTATTCCTCGACTGTTTGTAAGCGATTGGCTAATTCAATCATTGTTTCACATTTTTATAGTGACCTAAAACTTTAAAATCTTCTGCCATAATATCTAATATGGAGAGTGCTTTTTTGAAGTTGTTAAAATTATTAAATGTTACATCTACAAAAAAAGCATATTTCCAAGGGGTTTCAATTTTTGGAAGCGATTGTATTTTGGTTAAATTCAATTGGCAATCACTCATCACATTTAATATCGTTGCTAAACTGCCACGTTTGTGCTCCAATTCAAATTTTAACGAGGCCTTATTGATTTCAGATTCTATCAGCTCTGATTCTCGTTTTACAATAACAAAACGGGTTTCGTTATGTTTGATGGTTTGAATACTTTCCGCTAGAATTTCTAATTCAAATAATTCCGAGGCTAATTTGCTGGCAATTGCTGCCACACCTTTTAATTGTTGCTTCTGGATTCGTTGGGCGACTTCGGCAGAATCTTTATCTTCAATAAGCTTGATATGTGGATGTTTTTTAAAAAATGTTTTACATTGAAGCAAAGCCATTGGGTGCGAATACACTTCTTTAATATCTTGAATACCTTGTCCTGGTAATATCATTAAATGATGTTGAATATCTAGATATTCTTCACCAACAACATGTAAATCATGAGTATCAATTAGCGCATAATTCGGGATAATTGAGCCAGCAATAGAATTTTCAAGAGCCATCACAACCGCATCTGTTTCCTTATTAAGCAGACTGTTAACGGCTTCATCAAATGATAAACATGCAACAAATTCCACTTCGCTTCCAAAATAGTGTTGCGCCACAATATGATGAAATGATCCTTTTATTCCTTGTATGGCAATTGCCTTTGTCATGTTATTTTCTTTTAAAAATGTCAAACCAAACTATTGTAAAATAAAAAAAGTCCCGATTTACATCGAGACTTTAAATAGTTTAATTTTATAAATCAAAAATTACACATACAGCGTCTCGTTCCTTTTGTTTAAAAAGAAATAATACCAATTGTGATATGTGTTATTTGTACTTGTATTCATAATCTGAAAGGCTAAAGTAGTTAATAAATTTAAAAAACAAAATCTTTTTCAATTAATTTAAAAATATAACGTTTTCGTGTTACGTTCCGTTTCATATTTATATGTTATTTTTGAAAAAACGAAATTACTTTATGTCTATTGAAGTTGAAAACATCTCCAAATTATACGGCTCTCAAAAAGCGCTTAACAACATTTCATTTAAAGTGAGCAAACCAGAAATTGTGGGTTTTTTAGGACCAAATGGTGCTGGAAAATCTACGATGATGAAAATTTTAACTACGTTTATTGAGGCTTCTGAAGGCAAAGCCAAAGTAAATGGGTTTGATGTAAATCAAGAAAAACAACATGTGCAGCAAAGTGTTGGGTATTTACCCGAACACAATCCGTTGTATTTGGATCAATATGTTAGGGAATATTTAGGGTTTAACGCTTCGGTTTATGGTGTTGATAAAAATCGGATTGCTGAAGTCATTGAATTAACAGGATTAACGCCAGAAGCGCATAAAAAAATTGGACAACTCTCTAAAGGATTTAGGCAACGTGTAGGTTTAGCAAATGCCCTATTACACAATCCAGATGTTCTGATTTTAGATGAACCTACTACTGGTTTAGATCCAAACCAATTGGTGGATATTCGGAATTTGATTAAATCTATTGGTAAAGAAAAAACCGTGTTTTTATCTACCCATATCATGCAGGAAGTTGAAGCCATGTGCGACCGTGTGATTATCATTAATAAAGGTGAAATTGTTGCTAATAAAACCTTGAAAGAATTACGCGATGATAAAGAACAAGTTGTTATTGTAGAATTTGATTATCGTGTAGAAACCGTTTTCTTGCAGAAATTACCTCATGTAAAACAGGTGGTAAATGTGCATGATTTTATTTATGAAATCACTTTTGCAACTGCTGAAGATATGCGATCACATGTTTTTGATTTTGCTCATGATAATGAATTGAAGATTCTTCAACTAAATCAGAAAAATGCGAGTTTGGAAAGTTTGTTTCGGGAATTGACTTCAGATGTAAAATCTACTCCAAAATAAGTCGGCCTTGATAATGCCTTACGACTTCTAAGACTGGAGGTGTGTTAATTGAAATCAGATTTCCTGTTCCGTATAAATCACCTTTAAGTTCTTGTATTGGATTGACAATAATATCATTACTCCCACGATGATAAATTTCCACTTTTTGAGCAACTAAATCACGACCTTCAAAACGGCCAATTCCTGAAAAGAAATTAATATCAGCGTTTTCAACGGTTCCAGATATATAAAATGAGGATAAGTTATTTGACGTAACAATTAGTCTAGTTGCGTTTACCGTTAGTCTAAAATCGCCAATAGTAAAAGCATCTGTTTGATTATAATTTTCAGAAATCAGTTTAAATTCTGGATAATTCAACACACCATCGGACGATACATCAAATTGCGTTGAGCTTCTAATTTCTTTAATATTTGGAGCAGACACATAAATTCTGGTTGTACCATATTCCCGAACCATATTGCAGGTATTATTATCGGTAAGTTGTAATTGATTTCCAACAACTATGGCTTTAACGTCATTTAATAAATTCTCTCCGGTTTCAATAATAACGGAAAAATCTGGCGCTTCATTAAGAATAAGCTCCACATCGCGATTAACTAAAATACGCTCAAAATCCGGAACAGAAACCGCTTGTTGAATAGTCGTTCCTGCCGTTTGAAAACAATCGTTTGCATCTTCACTATTACATGAAAAAACGAGTAATAAAACAACGAGATATGTGAGTTTTTTAATCATAAATTATAATCTGATTCCAACACCAAATTCAACAGCTTCGGCTTTTGCTCCATGAGATTTTAGGGTTAATGCACCAAACCATTTATCGCCAAAATAGCGTTTCAATCCAATACGAATATACGTTTGTCCTTCAAAATCATAGGGATAATACACATAATAGCCCAATTGGGTTTCTATAGACATTTTATTAATGAATAGTTCGTGACCGACGAATAGTCCAACACGTTTCCAATCTTCATCACCTGAAACAACTTCCTCCGGAAACGAAACCGATTTATAGTAAATTAATTCCTCAAGAAATTTAGAGAAAAACACGTCAGCACCCAACTGAATAGCACTTTTATGACTTAATCGTTTATCTGCATAAGCCGAAATAATATAGAATGGAAATTGACCACTACCAACAACATCACTTTCGTTAATTCCGCTTCTAAATGCTAGATTATATTTAATCCGCTCCGTATATTTCTCTTTAGTAATCGTAGAAATATATTCCGAATCTTCTTCATCTATATTATAAGTTACACCAACATTAAAGGTAATAGAATTGACACTGGTATTTGGCGCCTTTATATTCGCATTAGAGTAATGAATTAAGCTAAATCCTGCCTGTATACCAAACCTGTCAAAAATACGTTCACGCTTGTAATTCAACATTAAATACGTACTACTTAAAAGGGATGTTCCGAAAGCATTGTTTCTAGGATTGTCCAATTTATCATACGGATTAGTCGTATAACCCAAACCTTGACCAATACGCAACATTAAATTGCGTTTTAAAAAGTAGAAATTATAATGTGCATAAAGCGAATAATTAGTTCCTAAAACATCATTCTTTAAATTCTGATAAGCAAAAGACACACCATAATCTGGATAACCATAGCGTTGTTCCCAATCTTCATTTCCAAAAGTTTTTTTATTCCAACTTAATAAAAACCCTTCTGGATGCCCTTTAATAAGATGTAAAATATCATTATTATGAAGTGCAATATTTCCCTTAAAGTAATTTAAGTCGAAATAGGAATTCGTCGGTTTATCCTGTGCAAAAAGCGCAACAAAACAGATCCAGCATAAAAAAGTAAACAGGTGCTTCATTCTAAAACGTGTGGCGCAAATGTATGTAATTTCTTATAAGCATCTTATTTTAATTTCTGAAGTGCATTTTGTAGAAGTTCAAAAACCGTTTCAATATCTTCTTTTCTAGCTGTACCAACTGATAATCTAAACCAATTAGAATCTGTCGATGTACCAAAAGCATAAAATGGCACAATAGCTAATTTTGCTTCATGTAATAAAAAACTTGTCACCTCTTGAATGGTTTTGAGGGTTGCTCCATTAGAAGTTGTTTTCCCTAGTAAATCAAACTGAACGGTTAAATATAAAGCTGCTTCTGGTTGAATAGCACGAACTGGGAATCCTTTTTTCTGTAACGCATTAAAGCCTTTGTAAAATGAAATTAACCTATCATTCAATTCAGTTTTAATATGTGTTAAATAGTCATGTACCGCTTCCGTATTATTTAAATACGAAGCCGTTGCTAACTGTTCTGCTTTTGGAGCCCAAGCACCAATATGACTTAACAAAGCTTTCATTTTATTAATAATATGAATTGGACCAAAAGCCCAACCAACACGAACACCTGTTGCAGCAAATGCTTTAGAAATTCCATCGATAAAGATAGTGTAATCGCGCATTTCAGGTACTAATTCTACTGGATTATAATGTTTAGTTTCACCATAGGTTAATTGCCAATAAATTTGATCGTATATAACATAAAGTGGCTTTTCATCTAAAGTTGCGCGACGTTTATTTTCTAAAACAACCAGTTCAGAAATTTCCAAAAGGGCTTCTTTAGTAAACGTAGTTCCTGTAGGGTTTAATGGCGAACATAGTGCTATTAAATTTACACTCTGAATATGTGGTTTTATATCTGAAGCGGTTGGCATAAAATTATTTTCAACCTGGGTTTCTAGAATCACAGATTTGTTCCGAGATAGATACGTATAAGCATCATTATTCCATGAAGGTACAGGATACAAAACCGTATCATCAATATCTAAAATAGTCTGATAAACCGCATAAATTAAAGGTCTTGCGCCTCCAGAAATCAGGATTTCATCTTTAGAATAGGCTAACTTTAAATTTCTGGATAAGTAATCGGAAACACTAACACGTAAAGCCTCCATACCATTTGCTTGCGGATAATTAGTTTGATTATCATTATAAGCGGAAACAATTTCTGCTTTTAATTCATCAGGAATTGGAAAAATATCTGCATCAAAATCGCCTATGGTTTGGTTGTAAATTACTTCACCTTGTGCCTTTAAAGCGTTCACTTCTCCAGCTATTTTAATAATCTCCGAACCTTTTAAGCCTTCGGCTAATTTGGATGTTTTCATAAATACAACATGTTTTGTCAAAAATAAGGTTTCTTACCCATTTTAATTACAAACAAAGATGTTTTTTAAACACATAAACAAGCTAAATTTTACACTTAATTTTTACACTATTTTTAGTAAGTATTATTGAGTAAGACAGACAAATGGAGTGTATGATTTTTAAAAAGTGAAAATAATTTTTGTTCCATTTTAATTTCTTACTTTTGCACAGTAATAATTTAGAGGAAAAATTTGTCTGATTGCAACCTCATTAAAAAATGCTAAAGCAGTTATAATCTACTACTCTAGCAGACCTTTGCAATCATATAATTTTTCACAATGTATAACGCATAAAAAGTGAAACTATGCCATATTTATTTACTTCAGAAAGTGTTTCTGAAGGACATCCAGATAAAGTTGCCGATCAAATAAGTGACGCATTAATTGATAATTTTTTAGCTTTTGATCCTGAATCAAAAGTGGCTTGTGAAACCCTAGTTACAACTGGACAGGTTGTTTTAGCAGGTGAAGTAAAATCCAACACCTATTTAGACGTTCAGAAAATTGCTCGTGATACCATTAATAAAATTGGCTATACCAAAGGTGCTTATATGTTTGATGGTAGTTCGTGTGGTGTGTTTTCTGCAATTCATGAACAATCGGAAGATATCAATCGTGGTGTAGATCGTGCTAATAAAGAAGAACAAGGCGCAGGCGATCAAGGTATGATGTTTGGTTATGCCACTAGTGAAACCGAAAATTATATGCCTTTGGCTTTAGATTTATCACACAGATTGTTACTGGAGTTAGCAGAATTACGTCGTGAAGAAAAAGACATCACATATTTACGTCCAGACTCAAAAAGTCAAGTAACTATTGAATATAGTAATGATAATGTACCGCAACGTATTGATGCTATTGTTCTTTCTACACAACATGATGAATTTGTTTTACCAAAATCTAAATCTGATGAAGATAAAAATGCAGCTGAAGAAAAGATGGTAGCGCAAATAAATAAGGATATTAAAAACATATTAATCCCAAGGGTAGTTGCTAAATTGCCCGAACATATTCAGGTGTTGTTTAATGATGATATTACCTACCATATCAACCCAACAGGAAAATTTGTTATTGGTGGACCACATGGCGACACAGGTTTAACAGGACGTAAAATTATTGTAGATACCTACGGCGGAAAAGGCGCTCATGGTGGTGGTGCTTTTTCTGGAAAAGATCCAAGTAAAGTAGATAGAAGTGCTGCTTATGCTACACGCCATATTGCCAAAAACTTGGTAGCTGCAGGTGTTTGTACTGAAATACTTGTACAAGTAAGCTATGCTATTGGTGTGGTAAAACCTACATCTATTTATGTTGACACCTATGGAACTTGCGAATTTAATATGACTGATGGCGAAATAGCGAAAAAAGTATCAGAAATTTTTGACATGAGACCAGCTGCTATTGAAAAACGTTTAAAGCTGCGCCAACCTATGTACAGCGAAACAGCTGCTTATGGACACATGGGACGTAAAAACGAAACTATCTCTAAAACTTTCGAACAACTAAATGGACCATCCGTAACATTAGACGTTGAATTATTTACTTGGGAAAAACTAGATTATGTAGATAAAGTGAAAGCTGCTTTTGAGTTGTAAAAGCCATTAATTTAAATATTAAAAAGCTCTATAATTAATTTTATGGAGCTTTTTTGATGATATAAATCTGACTTTGGTAAAAATTGACTCCGTTGATCCTGCAAAGCTGCGCTTTGAAAATACAAAAAGACACAAAACAAAAAAGCAAGCTTTATGTTTTGCTTGCTTTTTGTATTTATTCGTGGGGAGAGCAGGATTCGAACCTGCGAAGACGTAGTCAGCAGATTT
>TARA_R110002012_G_scaffold11112_7_pt1 | contig 75817 bp, 78 predicted proteins | sample TARA_R110002012 | Tara Oceans TARA_R110002012 (sample SAMEA4396515) | marine metagenome | biome: Westerlies Biome; feature: [DCM] deep chlorophyll maximum layer (ENVO:01000326); material: water (ENVO:00002006), including particulate matter (ENVO:01000060) such as... | depth 40 m
GCCCAAGATGAAGCGCTACATAAAACTTGCATCTAAATACACTTCTGAAGATAAACTGCGCGCGCTTTTAGATTCATTGACCCGTGCGCACAAACAACGGGAGGTACTTATGCATCTTTTTATGTTGAATACGCAAACCAAAAAACCAATTAGCAGCGTGGCCTTACAAAAGAAAAGTGAAGCCTCTGCCGCCACAATAAAGGCGTTGATAGATAAAGGGATTTTGGAGGAATATTATATCCAGCACGATCGTGTGGAGTTTTCCGGCGAAGCTTCTTCTGAAATTAAATCTTTGAGCGAGCCACAAACAAAAGCATATCAAGAAATAAAAACAGCGTTTGAAGTGAATGATGTAGTACTGTTGCACGGCGTTACCTCAAGCGGAAAGACCGAAATTTATGTTCGGCTTATTGAAGAAGTGATTGCTACAGGAAAGCAGGTGCTTTATATGCTTCCCGAAATTGCACTAACCACCCAACTCATCACGCGGCTCCAAAAATATTTTGGTGAAAAGATCTCAGTATTCCATTCCAAGTTTTCAGTGAATGAAAGGGTTGAGGTATGGAATAATGTACTTTCAGCAAAACCAAAAGCACAAGTGGTTATCGGCGCTCGCTCTTCAATGTTTCTTCCCTTTCAAAATTTAGGTCTTATAGTTGTAGATGAAGAGCATGAACCTTCTTTTAAACAATATAGTCCTGCGCCCCGCTACAACGCCCGGGACAGTGCCATAGTTTTGGCCAATCTGCAAAACGCAAAACTTTTGATGGGTTCCGCGACACCTTCCTTGGAAAGTTATCATAATGCAAAAAGCGGAAAGTTCGGGTTGGTGACCCTAAAAAAGCGTTTTGGAAATGTATTGATGCCAGATATTGAATTGGTTGATATAAAAGAGAAAACCCGTAAAAAACAGATGACGGGCCATTTTAGTGATAGACTTTTGGAAGAAATGCACGAAGTTTTAAAAAATGGCGAGCAGGTAATTCTCTTTCAAAATAGAAGAGGTTTTTCACCTATTGTGGAATGTACTACTTGTGGCGTGTCGCCACAATGCCCTAATTGCGATGTGAGCTTAACTTATCACCAACATAAAAACCAATTGCGCTGTCACTACTGCGGCTACCACATGGCGATGATGAAGAGTTGCATTGCCTGTGGAAGTGAAACACTGGACACCAAAGGTTTTGGAACCGAACAGATAGAAACCGAATTAAAATCACTATTTCCCACTCAAAAAGTAGCGCGGATGGATCAGGATACTACCAAAGGAAAGCACGCGTATTCCAAATTGATTGAAGCTCTAGAAAACGAGGAAATTGATATTTTGGTAGGTACACAAATGCTCGCCAAAGGATTAGATTTTAGAAACATAAGCTTGGTTGGCGTTATGAACGCAGACAACCTTTTAAATTTTCCTGATTTTCGTGCACATGAGCGCAGTTTTCAGTTGCTCCAGCAAGTTTCGGGTAGGGCAGGGCGCACCCAAAAGCGCGGTAAGGTCTTAATACAAACATACAATCCATACCATCAAATATTAAAGCAAGTAAGCGTTAACGACTATGAGGCGATGTATAAAGAACAGTTGGAAGAACGCTATAATTATAAATACCCGCCATTCTATCGAACCATTAAAATTATTTTTAAGGATAAGAGCTTAGCACGCGTTCTGAAAGCTTCGGGATGGTATGGACAAGCTCTGGAAATGCAATTTAAGGAAAACATATTGGGCCCCGAACCACCACCGGTGGGAAGGATCAAAAATAAGTATATCATGAATATACTTGTGAAAATTCCTAAAAACCAATCTTTGGAAAAGACAAAAAAATATATAGACAACGTACAGCGAAGCTTTAATTCTATCAAAGAATTTTCAAGCGTTCGCGTAAATATAGATGTGGATAATTATTAAGCGTTCTGGGTAGCTGCCAGTGCCTCTACAAGGTCAGATTTTCTATTTCTGCTTAACGGCAATTGGTCTTTTTCCAATTCAATTGTTTTACTGTTGTAACGTTGCACCTTATCCAAATTCACAATATATGACTTGTGGATTCTTAAAAACCGTTCCTTAGGAAGAAGCGCTTGAAAAGCCTTCATTGTTGAAAGCACAACAAGTGATTCGTGCTCTGTTACAAGCTTTACATAATCACCCAAAGCCTCGATATAGCGTAACTCGTTAAGGAAAACTTTTCGCTTCTTAAGGTTACTTTTTACGAAGATGAAATCTTCATCATCAAAGCCTTCCTCATTCTTAAGTTTATAATTGGTAATTGCTTTGTGAACAGCGTTCAAAAATCTATCTTTGGCTATAGGTTTCCGAAGATAATCAACAGCATCATAGTCAAATGCCTTGAAAGCATACTTGGTTTTTCCTGTAACAAAAATGACTTGGGGTTTTCTTTGAATATCATCCAAAAGATCAAATCCAGAAAGAATGGGCATTTCTATATCTAGAAAGATGAGGTCAATTTCATTGGAAGCGAGGCCCATTTTGGCCTCAATTGCATTTTTATACTCCCCAACAAGTTCAAGTGAGGGGTGCATTTGGATAAGCTTTACGATGGAAAGCCGCTGCAGTGTAGAATCATCTACAATTGCGCATTTAAGTATTGTTTTCTCCACAATAGTAGGTTTTGCGTAAGGCAATAATATGCAAATAATCGATGAAATGCAACTTTTTTTGATTTTAATCGAAAAAATTGCACACTTCGTCTAAAATCACTTTTTCTGAAGACAATTCAAAATAAGGTTTGATAATACCAAATAAAGTATTATTTTTGCACCCTCTTTGGCAGAAAGCCAAGGTTTTAAACATTAATTTTAATAGATTTTTTATGAATCATTACGAAACTGTTTTCATCTTAAATCCCGTTTTATCTGAAGATCAGATAAAGGAAACAGTAAAGAAATACGAAGATCTTCTTGTTTCTAAAGGTGCTAAGATGATATCCAAAGAAAATTGGGGCTTGAAAAAACTTGCTTACCCAATCCAGAACAAAAAAAGTGGGTTTTATCACCTTTTTGAATTCACCGTTGACGGTGAGGTAGTTCACGAACTTGAAACTGAATTTAAAAGGGACGAACGTTTTATGCGTTACCTTACAGTGAGCCTTGACAAGCACGCAATTGCTTGGGCAGAAAAAAGAAGAAACCGCAATAAAAAATCAGCTTAAATTATGGCTACATTACAACAACAAGCAAAAGGAAAAAAAGACGGAGAGATAAGATATCTTACTCCGCTTAACATAGAGACCAACAAGACCAAGAAATATTGCATGTTCAAAAGGTCTGGTATTAAATATGTTGATTATAAAGATCCAGATTTCTTATTGAAATTTGTAAACGAGCAAGGTAAAATACTTCCAAGAAGACTTACCGGAACTTCATTAAAGTATCAGCGCAAAGTGGCTGTTGCTGTTAAAAGAGCACGCCATTTGGCACTTATGCCTTACGTAGCCGATTTATTAAAATAAAAAACCAGATAACAGTATGGAACTTATATTAAAGAAAGACGTAGAAAATCTGGGATTTGCAGATGATGTAGTAACCGTAAAGAACGGTTACGGTAGAAACTTTTTGATTCCACAGGGGCACGCAGTACTTGCAACCCCTTCGGCGAAAAAAGTATTGGCTGAAACTTTGAAGCAACGCGCTTTTAAAGAAAAGAAAGTAGTTGACGAGGCCAAAAAACAGGCTGAGAAACTAAATGGACTTGAAATTAAGATTACGGCCAAAACTGGCGAAGGCGATAAACTGTTTGGTTCTGTTACTAATGCAGACCTTGCTGATGCCCTTGAAAAAGAAGGCGTTTCTATCGAGAAAAAGTATATCATTATAGCTGGTGGCGCCGTTAAGCGTACCGGACCTTATGAAGCTACAATTCGTTTTCACAGAGATGTAGTGAGCAACTTCCCTTTTGAAGTGATTGCTGAAGCTAAACCAGCTTCTAAATCAAAACCAGCAGCTAAACCAGTTGTTAAGGAGGAAGCGAAAGCCGAAACTAAATCGGAAGCTAATTCTGAAGAGGAATAAATATCACGATTAATTGTTTTAAGACCTTTCCCGTTTTTCGGGAAAGGTTTTTTATTTATAAAATTTTTCACAGTACAGAGAGCAGAGAACAGAAATGAAATACGCGAGATTAACTAAAGAGCAATTTGAGGAGCTGCACCAGGAATTCATAAATTTTTTGGCCACACAGTCCATCACCGCCGATGAGTGGAAGAAACTTAAAACTGAAAAACCTGAAGTTGCCGAACAGGAACTTGATGTTTTCAGTGATCTAATTTGGGAAGGAGTATTAAATAAGGTGAAGTATTTGGAACACATTTCACCAAAACAATTAATGCTTTTCCACATTTCAGAAGCATTTATGGAATTGATAGCCATAAAGATTGATGATGAAAATATTGACATTACAACAGATTATGGCTACAAGTGGCTGCAGCAAAACCTTCACGATGATGCGGTTAATCTATATACTTCCACAAAAGCAATAACTGACGATCGCAACAAAGATATTTTTGTTTTAATAAAACAAGGTGCGGTTATAACAAAAGGAGAGCTTTACAATTACTTCAGTGACTTGTTGAGTGAGTAATACTCCCACTGGTGCGCTCAGAAATCATTTGTTTTTTCTCAGTGACCGGAGCAGAATAACATTATTACTCATAACGCAAACTTTCAATTGGATCCAATCGTGCCGCTTTTGAAGCAGGATAGGAGCCTGCAATTATTGCAACTATAAAAGTGATGATGGTAGCCCAGATAATTGCGGCCCACGGGAGTGTAAAGTCAAATTCGAAGATTTTTGCAAATGCAAATCCGGTTAAAATTCCAAGGATAATTCCGAGGACACTTCCAAATTGACCAATAACAATTGTCTCCATAAAAAATTGGGTAGAAATGGTAGAACGTTTTGCTCCCAAAGCTTTGCGAACGCCAATTTCCCGGGTTCGCTCCGTAACCGAAACCAACATAATGTTCATTAATGCTATGGAAGATCCCAGAATGGTAATAATGCTAATTATCCAAGCCGCTGCTTCCAAGTAGCCCGTAATCATTGCGATACGGTTTATTAAATCGTCACTCCGTTCGATACCAAAATTGTTTTCCTCCACAGGGTTTAAACCGCGAATGTTTCTGAAAGTAATAATGGCTTCGTCTTGTGCAGCTTCCATCATTTGCTTGTCGTCAACCTTTACGCTTAGATTGTAATTAATGTTGGGCTGTGTAAAAATACCACGAGCCACTTGTACAGGAATTAAAACCTTTAAATCCTGATTGTTGCCAAAAGTAGATCCTTTTGATTCCAATAAACCGATTACCTTAAATTTAACCCCGCGAATGCTAATGGTCTTGTTGATGGGTTCTTCATCCTCAAAAAGATTTTTTACAAAATCTGCACCTATTAAACATACTTTGTTATTATTCTGAATATCAAAAATGGTGAAATTTCGACCTTTATCAATTTCGGTTCCGGTATTTTCCAAATAGTTTTCATTCACGCCATAAACCTGTACCTCTGGATCGGTTTTTTCGGAGCCGTACTTAACTTCAGCTGTTGATGTGCCCTGAAAGGATAGGGATGTTTGTGTATACGGAAATTCATATTTATCAATAAATTCACGAACATTATTGTAGCTAATTATGGGGTTGATTTTCTCTCTTTCCCCACTTCTATTTGACTGAACGGAAAATTCGTATTGCTGTATATTAAAAGTATTGGCGCCCATGGAGGCAAAGTTGCCCGAAATAGTATTTTCAAGTGCCGTCACAGCACTCAAAATGCCAACAAGCGCCCATATGCCAATTCCAATAATAACAATAGTAAGTATGGTCCTTAAGAGTTGGCTTTTAATGGAATCCAACGCAATTCGAACATTTTCCCAGAAAAGTGAAAACATATTTTTAATTTGTGTTAACCGTTAGACAGCAAATGAGCCATAAAGTTACAGAATAACCGTGAAGCAATTAATTTTTTACACCAATCTTATTGTGGCAAACTTCATTAATATTTAGGATATTTGCCTAATCAAATAAAAACCTGAAAATCTTGTCTAAAAAACCATCCATCCCAAAAGGTACGCGCGATTTCAATCCTGAAGAAGTTACGCGTCGCAATTATATTTTCAATGTAATTAAGGAAACATTTTCATTATACGGGTTCCAACCCATTGAAACCCCTTCTTTTGAAAATAGCGAAACCTTGATGGGAAAATACGGCGAAGAGGGTGACCGATTGATTTTTAAGATTTTGGATAGTGGAGATTACACTAAAAATGTAAAGGAGCATTTAATATTTTCATCATTATTTCAAGATTCATTTACTAGATTTTTTGACCGTTTTTTAGAATCTGATATTTTTGAAAAAAATGATAATTTTGAATATTTAATTCATTCTTATTTTCCTGAAAAAAGTCAACGAAATATAGTTGAAAATTATTTTCAACAGAATGAAAGTATTATTTTTAATTTGAAGAATGAATATATTTATGAAAGCGATTTTGTAAAAAGTCAAACTAAATATCTTTTCTATCTGAAGTTTTTAGAGGAGATAATCAATCATTCAATTTTAAACGCAAAAACTTTAACTTCAAAAATTTCAGAAAAAGCCCTGCGTTACGATTTAACCGTACCTTTTGCACGCTACGTGGTACAACACCAAAACGAAATTACCTTTCCTTTTAAACGCTACCAAATACAACCCGTTTGGAGGGCAGACAGACCCCAAAAAGGGCGTTTTCGTGAGTTTTTTCAGTGTGATGCCGATGTTGTGGGTTCCACTTCGCTTTGGCAGGAAGTTGAATTTGTGCAATTGTATGATGCTGTTTTCAGTAAGCTAGGTTTAAATGGCGTCACCATAAAAATCAACAATCGAAAAATATTGAGTGGCATAGCCGAAACCATTGGCGCAGAAGATAAATTGATAGATTTTACGGTTGCCTTAGATAAGCTCGATAAAATAGGGGAGGAAGGCGTGAAAAGGGAAATGCTTGAAAAGGGTATCTCAGAAGATGCACTGCAAAAGCTGCAACCGCTTTTCTCATTTAAAGGAAGTAATGACGAAAAGTTAAACTCTTTAAGTGAAATGCTTAAGACTTCCGAATTGGGTGTTAAAGGCGTGGAAGAACTAGATTTTATTACCAAAACTATAGAACAGCTCGGTTTGCAAACAGCTTCATTGCAAATTGACGTAACCCTTGCCCGAGGGTTGAATTATTATACAGGAGCTATTTTTGAGGTTTCTGCTCCTGCGGAAGTAAATATGGGCAGTATTGGCGGTGGCGGAAGGTATGATGATCTTACCGGTATTTTTGGATTGAAGGATATGAGTGGCGTGGGTATTTCGTTTGGATTGGACCGTATTTATTTGGTTTTGGAAGAATTGAATCTTTTCCCGGAAACTGTTTCTGAAAACAGTAAAGCACTTTTTATAAATTTTGGCGAAAAGGAAGCGCTGTACGCAATGAAGGCGATATCAAATTTACGCAAAGCAGGTATAAAGGCTGAATTGTATCCTGATGATACGAAGATGGGCAAGCAAATGGGCTATGCAGACAAACGGAATATTCCTTTTACAATTTTGGCGGGCGAAAAGGAAATGGAGACGCAACAATATACACTAAAGAACATGAAAAGTGGTGTGCAGACATCTTTGAGTTATTCAGAAATGGAAAAAATGCTGACTAAATAAATTTTCATTATTTCAAACAAAATTTATTTTAGCTACATTTTCTGAATACTCCTGTTTGCGTTTCTCCATTATTTTTTGCTCAGCTTCTCGTTGGGCCGCTTCAGAGAGCATACCTGCAATTCGCAGTTTAGTAAGGTTGGTCATTGTTTGCTTCATTCATCCCCAATTTCGTTAATAATCTTTTCATAGGAAATAACATAGTCAATCTGTTTTTCTTCAGAAACATGTTTGCGGGGAGTTTCAAGAATTATAAAATCAAAAAGTTTTGATATTATCTTTTTGAGGCGTTGTTCAGTTGTGATGGCTGCTCTATGCAAAAAGTGGGCAATAAAAGTTAAGAATATTGAAACTGCAATTAACACGCCATAATATGTAAATAATGAAAAGTCTTGGATTGATAAAAAGGTATAAGTCAAAAAGAAAAATCCTAGGAAAATTATTAGGTTAGATATATAAGTGATAGGTTTAATGAAATCTAACGGAATGTATTTGCTTAAAAACTTTAAGATTAAACCAAATGATAAAGCCATAACAGGTAGGCTTAGCGAATACAAAAAAGAGGACATATAGGCATAGCCAAAAATGCCCTCTTTGTCATTGTAAAGATAAAATAGATGTAAAAATGGTGATACTACTGCAGCTATTGTTAGCAGTAGTAAATATAGATTTACTTTTGTTTTTTTATTCTTTCCAATCTGGAATCCCATTACAGTTTTTGTCGCTGGGCGGACATATTTTGACTTTGTCGATTTGTTGCTCATCGCTAATTTGGTTTTCTGGGGTACAGCTAAAAGCTAGACCTGCTAGCATTACTAATGCAAATAAATAATTTTTCATAATAATAGGTTTTAAAAGTTCAAGAGTAAAATTAAACCTTTAAAGTGCCTATATAAAGCTGTCGCTCAATTATTTATTAACTAGATTTTAACAAATGTAAGAATTATAGGCGTACACTCAAGAAATTTTCGACCAACGGAAGATTTTTTCGTTTTCGAAAGACATTTCTTACACGAATAATTTTATTTTTTTTTCGAATAATACTATCAAATAAAAAATCCCCTTGGAATATTCCTTGGGGATTTATCGTAGCGAGAGCGAGACTTGAACTCGCGACCTCCGGGTTATGAATCCGACGCTCTAACCAGCTGAGCTACCTCGCCGTATTTGTTCTGCCCAAACTGTATGTTTAAGCGGCTGCAAAGATAGAAACAAAATTATCTGTCGCAAATATTAGGTTCTGTTTTTATTGAAATTATTTCTTCTTTTTGCAAATTCATTTGAATGAAAAATTTTCAATCTTTCATTTGAGGTTAAAATTAATATATATATATTGGGCATCAACTAACAAAGAACTATGGAAGATAAAATAAAATATGAAATGGAATTCCCTATCCAGGTTTCCCCTTCACTTTTATATCAGTATATATCAACGCCTTCGGGGCTTTCCGAATGGTATGCAGATAACGTAAATTCACGTGGTGAATTTTATACATTTATATGGGCAGAAAGCGAAGAAAAGGCAAAACTGCTAAGCAAAAAAAGCCCTGAGCGCATTAAGTTTAGATGGGTAGAAGATGAAGGTGAGGATTTTTATTTTGAGCTCCGCATTCAGGTTGATGAGATTACGAAAGATGTTTCATTGATGGTTACGGACTTTGCTGAAGAAGACGAAATAGAAGAAGGGAAAATGCTTTGGGAAAATATGATTTCCAATTTAAAGTCAATTTTGGGATCAGTCTAAAATCCTTTTAAAATATAATATCTTTGCGCCGTTCACTTAAAAGTGGGCGGTTTTTTTATGATAAACTTAAACGGAACCTTGCTGGAAAATTCCAAAGCAATAATTGCTTTGGATAATAGAGGCCTTAATTATGGCGATGCTGTTTTTGAAACACTTCGGTTTTCAGGAGGGAAAATATATTTTTGGGAAGACCATTATTTTCGATTGATGGCTTCCATGAGAATACTGCGAATGGAAATTCCAATGAATTTTACAATGGAATTTTTAGAGGAAGAAATTTTGCGAACAATAAATTCTTCTGAAAGGAAAGAGGTTCCTGTTCGTGTGAAAATTATCGTGTGGCGCAAAACAGGTGGAAAATATGCGCCAAAAACGAATGAAGTTGACTATGCCATTTCCTTTGAAAAATTAGAGCAACCTTTCTATACGTTAACAGAAACAGATTATGAAGTTGAACTATTCAAAGAGCATTTTATAAATTCTGGTTTGCTTTCAACCTTAAAAACAACCAATAGAATTGTAAATATTTTAGGGAGCATTTATGCAAAAGAAAATAACTATGACAATTGCCTATTACTGAATGAAAATAAACAAGTAGTAGAAGCACTTAACGGAAATATGTTTTTGATTTCGGGAAATATTGTTAAAACCCCGCCACTTTTAGATGGCTGCTTAAACGGAATTATGCGCAAACGGCTTATTTCTATTATAAATACGATACCAGAATTTGTGATGCAGGAAGCCTCAATTTCTCCCTTTGAACTTCAAAAAGCGGACGAAATTTTCATAACAAATACGATTCAAGGAATAGTTTCCATTACAAAATATAGAAAAAAGGAATTTGTGAATTCTACTGCTAAGATGTTGCTTCCAAAACTGAATCTAAAAGCTAGAATGGATTAATTGAAACTTGGATTTTCTGGAGCATTTGACCATAAAATATAGTCCCCTCCAAACTCAATCATTTTTTCTTTCCAAAAATTAATATTTGTTTTGCCGATAATTGCATTATTGTAATTATTTGGGACTACCACCCAACTGTTTACTTCCAGTTCCTGCTCCAATTGCTCACTTTCCCAACCTGAATAACCGAGAAAAAAACGTATTTGGTTTTTATTTAATTTGTCTTCCTTGAGTAAATCGATTATTGCGCTAAAATCGCCACCCCAATAAATACCATTAGAGATTTCAATGCTATCTGGAATAATTTCTGGAATGCAATGAATAAAATAAAGATTGTCTTGTTCTACCGGCCCCCCATTAAATACAGGAAGTTTTGAGTTTATTTCAGGAACGAAGTCGCGAAGCTTGTATTGAAGGGGCTTGTTTAAAATAAACCCCACAGATCCACTTTCATTATATTCAGCCAGAAGCACAACAGAGCGGTTAAAGGATACATCCCCAATAATAGAGGGTTCCGCGACCAATAATAGTCCCTTGGCTGGTTTTAAAGTGGTCATATAGTTTTTTTGGTAATTTAAATCTAAGTAATAATTTTAGAAATACCAAAATTTTACTAATATGCTTGTTTGACCGTTATGGTATGAGTCAAATATATTTTTTAGCAAAAACCTGTAACCGCCTATAAATCAGAGATATAAAAAAGTCCTTCTTTTCATTTAAATGAAAAGAAGGACTAACAAGGTTTTAAAATATTTTACAATTTAGTTTACACTGTTTTGTAAATCTGAACCAGCTTTGAATTTAACTACTTTTTTAGCAGCAATTTTAATGGTTTTACCAGTTTGAGGGTTTCTACCTTCTCTAGCAGCTCTTTTTGATACTGACCAAGATCCGAATCCTACAAGTGATACTCTGTTACCTTTTTTAAGGGACTTTTGAACGTTGCCCAAGAAAGACTCTAATGATTTCTTAGCAGCAGCTTTTGTAATTCCGGCATCAGCTGCCATTGCATCGATTAAATCTGATTTGTTCATAATTTTTTTAAATTAAATTGTTGGTTAAACTTCGATTAATTGCCCTACAAATTTAACAGGAATATCCGTTCAGGCAAGTAACCACGCAGGAAATCGTTGTTTTTGTTGATAACTTAGGGTGTTTGTTAATAAACTTGGGGCGTTTTTTTGTGTTTTTAATAGTATCAGTACTGACAAGGGTTTACGATAGTTTGGAATCTTCACCAAATGAATAACCATTTAAAAGTGAAGAAATGTCCATCTTGCGTTTTCCGGGAAGTTGTATTTCATTAATAATAATGAATCCATCTGCACAGGATACTTTTACCTCTTTTTTGGAAGTTAGAATCCTGCCAGGTTTTAAATTTTGCTCACTTCTCTCAAAGCTTGCGCTATAAATTTTTGTCTTCAATTCCTCATTATTATTATTATGAAGAATAGCCCATGCAGCTGGATAGGGGGAAAGCCCTCGAATAAAAGCATCAATTTCCTCTCCTTTTTTTGTCCAGTCAATGCGCGTGTTTTCTGGAGTGAGTTTTGGTGCTTCTTTCAGATTGCTTGTCTCGGGCTGCGGTACTGGGTTTGCTTTTCCTTTCTCAATCAATTCAAGTGTTTCCAAAACCAGCTCGCTTCCTTTGTCCATTAGTTTATCGTGAAGCGTTTCCGCGGTTTCATTCTCTTCTATAGTTACTTCCTTGTTGGCAATAATGGAACCCGTGTCAATCTTTTCATCAATAAAGAAAGTGGTAACGCCCGTCTTCTTTTCATTATTAATAATGGCCCAATTTATAGGTGCCGCACCTCTATATTGAGGAAGTAGCGATGCGTGAAGATTAAAAGTGCCCAATTCCGGCATCTGCCAAACTACTTTGGGAAGCATTCTAAAAGCTACGACCACCTGAAGATTGGCATTCAATTTTTTTAATTCCTTTATAAATGACGCGTTTTTTAAATTTGTGGGCTGCAATACTTTTAAATTTTTGGAAATTGCATATTCCTTCACTGCAGAGGCCATCAGTTTTCTGCCACGGCCGGCTGGTCTATCTGGTGCTGTGATTACTCCCACAATATTTTTGCCGGCTCCCATCATTTCTTTTAAAACCCCCACTGCAAACTCAGGGGTTCCCATAAATACTATTCTTAAATCGTTCTGCATTTTATCAGTTTAAATAATACTGTTTTTTTGGATTGGCACTGATTTTCTCGGTGTCCATAAGTAAACGGAGTACTTTCAGAATATCAGTTTCGGCAAAAGTAAGTTTTTCTGAAATCTCTCGCGAAGTTAATTCCGATTCTTCAAGCAAGGCCAAAATCTGTCCTGCCAGTTGTTGCATATCCGTTTTTGAAAATTTTGAAGTTTGCTTTTTGCACACCGAACAAATGCCGCATTTTGAAGCGGTAGTTTCACCAAAATAGGAAACAAGCTGCACGCTTCGACAGGTTTTTGTATTCGTAATATAATTGAGAACGGAATTAACCTGTGCCTTTTTCTTGCGATTTAGCGCTTCTACCTCGCGTGAAATTACGTTAATAGTTTTATCATCTTCTCTCGGAACCAAAAAAGTGAGTGTGGCGTCGGTTACTTGCAGCATCATTTCTACAACCTGGTCGCGCTCCATTTTTTTTAGGACTGAAATTACGGTTTCAATGGTTTGTCCCGTTTTGGTCACGATTAAATCCAGATTGATAGCTGTGGGCATTTCAAAAATTCCTCCGTATAGGCGAAGTATTGTTTTGCCAATGACAGAAACCGTTGTGTCCTGTTCAAAATATTGAAGCACTTTTTCAGAAGAAATCAAAAACTGGACAATGGATTTTCGTCCAAACTCCTGCGAAAGTTGAATAATTCCCAAGCGGTCCAAACTGTTGAGTGCATTGTATGCCAATAGAGTATTCAGGTTGTAAGTTTTACAAAATTCTGAAAAACCAAAATTGTGTTTTGTGAATTCCCCTTCGCCGTAGGGAATTTGAAAATAATTGCTCAGCGTTCGGTAAATATTTTTCAGATCTGAAGTTGTTGGCAACGATTCCACAAACTGCTGCTTTACATATATTTTGTCGTACTCATTATATAGAAGCACCGCAGCGGCATATTCACCATCGCGTCCCGCGCGTCCTGCTTCCTGAAAATAACTCTCCAGGCTTTCGGGAATTTGAAGATGGATAACAAAGCGCACATTGGCATGATCAATGCCCATTCCAAAAGCGTTGGTGGCGACCATTGTGGAAACAGTACCGTTGCGCCATGCTTGCAGTTTTTGTGCTTTTTCCTTTGCGGAAATTCCCCCGTGATAAAATGTAGCCGAAATGCCTAAACTATTCAGTTGTTCACTAATTTCAATGGTTCCTTTTCTATTCCGTACATATACAATTGCAGCACCTTTGTTTGTTTTTAGCAATTGTTCGGTTTTGTAGAGTTTGTCTTCTTCCTTATAAACTTGGTATGATAGATTTTCGCGAACGAAGGAATTTCTGAAAACCGCCGGAAGCTCCATTTTTAATTCTGAAATGGTATCTTCCAAAACCTCGGGTGTAGCTGTAGCGGTAAGTGCAATGATTGGAACTAAGGGGTGTATTTCCCGAAGTAATGGAATGTTTTTGTAGGCTGGTCGAAAATCATTTCCCCATTGCGAAATACAGTGCGCTTCATCAACTGCGATTAAATTTACGTTCATCTGTTTGATGTAATTCTGGACTATTTCCTGCTGAAGTCGTTCCGGAGAGAGGTAAAGGAATTTATAATTTCCGTAGAGCGCGTTGTCCAAAAGTGTGTTCAGTTCTTCAAAAGAAATTCCGCCAGTTAATTTAAGTGCCTTTATTCCGCGCTCCTTCAATGCATTTACTTGATCGCCCATTAATGCCACTAAAGGAGAAACAACTATACAAAGGCCATCAGTTGCTAAAGCAGGAACTTGAAAGCACAACGATTTTCCGCCGCCTGTGGGTAAAAGTGCCACAGTATCCTTCCCTTCAATTACAGACGCGATTATTTCTTCCTGCATTGGTTTGAAGGAAGTATAACCCCAGTATTTGGTTAGGATGTCGCGGACATTTATCAAGGCGTATTTTTAAGGTGATTCAGAATATTTTCAACTCTATCTTTAATAGTGCCCACGGGTACTTCGTGAATTTTATAACCATAATTTTCATAACCGTTTTTAAGGAAATGAAATATCTTCTCGGCCTGTTCAAAAGATTCGTAACGTTCGTTGTCCTGTTCATATATTTCTTCCCAGGGGGGGAGCACAAATATTTCATCATATCTGTACTTATTGCAAGTTTCACAAAAGTTTTCTGGATAATGGGTAGCCACAAAGTCCATATAGGCAGTAACATCGGGCATTCCGCGATCATAAAAAAGTACGGGGGCTGCGCAATTTTTTCCTTCGTGAAACTGCTTCAATCTGCCTTCCAATAATTTTTCGCTGAATAAAATAGGATTCTCCAAAAACAATTGTTCAATCCCTTCTTTTTGTGCTTCAAGAATTACATCCCTTGAAATTTCATGCATTACAGGATAACCTTCTTTTTCCAAATAATTAATAAGTGCCGTTTTTCCTGAGCCGGGCCCGCCGGTAATTACAATTCTTTTTGTGTCCAAAAGTTACAATTTTCTACAAAGTAAGTAAATAAATATTTGTGGTGAAAGTGTATCTTTGTTACCCACAGAGCAAAATAATTTCATGGATCAAGAAAAAAATACTGAAGAATTTTACGATAGATTAAGAAAACAACTTGAAGAGGATACCACCTGGCCTTCCCCTTATCTGTTTAAATTTATAGTACCCGCCAGCTTGGAAAAAATAGCAGAAATAGAAGCTATTTATGACGGTACCGACGCCGAAATAACAACCCGCGATTCATCAAAAGGAACCTATTCCAGTATTTCAATAAAAGTTACTATGGATTCACCCGATGACGTAGTAAAAAAATATCTTGAAGTTTCCAACGTTGAAGGTGTTATTTCACTTTAATTTTTAGTATTTTGCGAGAGAAATGATTTTCAATCTTTCCGAATACACAAATATTCTTCCCTTAATTAAAACATTTTGATACAAGAAGTAGCACAAATAGAATATAATACAGAGCGCCCAAAATTGATTATTCCTGAGTACGGCCGCCACATTCAAAAGATGGTAGACCACGCCATCGCCACCGAAGACAAAGAAGAGCGAAATAAAATTGCCAAAAGCATAATAGCGGTCATGGGTAACCTTAACCCACACCTTCGCGATGTGCCGGACTTTCAACCGATGCTTTGGGATCAACTTTTTATAATCTCAGATTTTAAACTTGATGTAGATTCTCCTTTCCCAATTCCTTCACGTGAAGAACTTATGGAAAGGCCCGAACCTTTAAGCTATCCGCAAAACCACCCTAAATATCGTTTTTATGGAAACAATATAAAGCGGATGATTGATGTGGCAAACAGTTGGGAGGATGGCGATAAAAAAGAGGGACTTATCCTTACCATTGCCAATCACATGAAAAAGTGTTTTCTAAACTGGAACAAGGACACAGTAGAGGACGAGGTTATCTTTGAACATCTTTTTGAACTTTCCGGCGGTAAGATAAATCTTAAAAACAGCGATGAAGATCTGAGCAACGCTTCCGATTTGATGAAAAACAAAAAGCGTTTCAACACCAACTCTTCCAACAAGAAAAATTACAAATCAAATAACCGCAACCGCAAGCGTTATTAAAATTCCAACCATTATCTATGGGAACTTTCCAAATAGAGGGCGGGCATAAACTAAAGGGCGAAATAACGCCTCAGGGTGCCAAAAATGAAGCCTTACAAATTCTTTGTGCAGTATTGTTAACGCCTGAGAAGGTAATCATTGAAAATATTCCGGACATTCTGGACGTGAATAAACTCATAAAAATTCTAGAAAATCTAGGGGTTAAAATTCAGAAATTGGCAAAAGGTAAATATGCCTTTATCGCTGATGAAATTAATTTGGAATATTTAGAATCAGAACTTTTTAAGCAGGAGGGAAGCTCCCTACGGGGCTCTATTATGATTGTTGGTCCTTTGTTGGCCAGATTTGGAAAAGGATACATTCCGCGTCCCGGAGGCGATAAAATTGGCAGAAGAAGACTCGACACCCACTTTGAAGGTTTTATAAATCTTGGAGCTAAGTTTCGCTACAATAAAGAAGAACGGTTTTATGGGGTTGAAGCCCCAAAAGGTTTAAAGGGCACTTATATGCTTTTAGACCAAGCTTCGGTTACTGGAACGGCCAACATTATTATGGCTGCCGTTTTAGCCAAAGGCACCACCACCATTTATAACGCAGCATGCGAGCCTTACATCCAGCAGCTTTGTAAAATGTTGAATGCCATGGGCGCCAATATTTCAGGCGTTGGCTCAAATTTATTGATTATTGAAGGTGTAAAAAGTTTAGGTGGCTGTACACACCGTATTCTGCCCGATATGATAGAGATTGGTAGCTGGATTGGCCTTGCGGCTATGACGCAAAGTGAAATAACCATTAAAAATGTAAGTTGGGAAAACTTGGGATTGATTCCAGAAACATTTAGAAAGCTTGGAATCAAACTGAATAAAAAAGGTGATGATATTCACATTCCATCTCAAAAGGAATACGAAATTCAAGGCTATATTGATGGCTCGATACTTACAGTTGCAGATGCGCCTTGGCCCGGCTTTACTCCAGATTTGCTTAGTATTGTGCTGGTAGTTTGTACCCAAGCAAAAGGCAGCGTGCTCATTCACCAAAAAATGTTTGAAAGTCGCCTTTTCTTTGTGGATAAATTGATAGATATGGGTGCCAAAATCATTCTTTGCGACCCACATCGCGCAACGGTAATTGGCCATAATTTCCAATCAAATTTGAAGGCTACCACTATGGTTTCACCAGATATTCGGGCGGGAATTTCACTATTGATTGCTGCGCTCTCGGCTCAAGGAACAAGCACGATTCACAATATTGAACAAATAGATAGGGGCTACGAAAACATTGATGAAAGACTTCGAGCCATTGGGGCAAAAATTACGAGAACAGAGCCTTAAATGTTAAGCCTTTCGGTTTTTGTTAATCTCGTCCTGAAGCTTTCTGCGAAGCTTTTGCTCGCGCTCTAGACTGTTTCTTCGGTAATCTTCCAGTTCAATTTCCATCTCAGCCATTTTAAGTTGAGCGGCGTTGGTAATTTTATGGCTGTTCAAAAATCTGTAAAACAAAAATCCGCTAATCAGTAATAGAATAAAGATAATGCTCCACATAATAATATTATATGTGGCTTTGGAAGTGAGAATACCAAAAATTTCAATCCCATCTTCTTTCTCTTTAGCAATAGCCAAATTTTGTTTGGTGTTCTGAAGATTTTGTCGAAGCGAATCAATTTCGCTTTTTTGAAGGGTTACTTCAGTCTCTTGAGCATTTATTTTATTTTCTAATGAAGAAACGGAATCTAAAATATTTCGCTTTAAAGTAGCGAGCTGTGTTTTCTTGATTACTTTGTATTCTTGATAGCTGTTGCTCTTATCAAAGGCATCCGTCATCTGCTCATTCAGGGTGTTTTTTCGAACTTGGATTGAATCTTGCGCAGCTAATTGTAGTGTAAATAGAAATAGGGGGAGGGTTAGTACTAAAATCTTCTTCATGTTTTCAGGTTTGTTTGCAATGCTTTATTTAACAGTGCAAGAGTAGAAAAATTGTGTACAACCACCCAAATTTTTTCTCAAATTACAAAATCTTTAACAAACTGCTTTGGTCTTATTTTGGTGCAATTTAAAGCTCCAGAAGGGCATTTTTTAACTTGTGAGATAATTTTCTTGGTACTAGCACCGTCTAAATCTATCCACGGAATTACAGATGTTTTAAAAACTTCAGAAAGACCCTTAGCACAAGCTTCGGCGTGAATGCAACGGCTAGGTTCATAGGTAACGATAACTTCACCGTTACTATATACATTTTTGTAGGTTTCCATAAGTTTACAATTTGGGTTTGTAAATACTAATGTTAAATTATCGATAAAACTACATATTTTATCGATATAATACACAAAATAAGAATAATCGTACAGAAATTAACAAATTTTAAGAGACCGCCTTTTTATAAATTTGTAAACATCTTTCTCTCGCTTCTTTGTGATCTACAATTTTTTCGGGATAATCTTCAGACCCAAATTCGGGCACATATTTTTTGATGTATTTGTAGTCTTTGTCAAATTTTTCAATTTGTGTGGTGGGATTAAAGATTCTAAAATATGGCGCTGCATCTACGCCACTGCCTGCAGCCCATTGCCAGTTTCCCACGTTACTGGACATTTCGTAATCTAGTAGTTTTTCGGCGAAACAGGCCTCGCCCCAGCGCCAATCTACCAATAGATGTTTACATAAAAAGCTGGCAACTACCATGCGTACGCGGTTATGCATATATCCAGTTTCATTCAGTTGCCGCATTCCCGCATCAACTAATGGGTAACCTGTTTTACCTTCTTTCCATCTTTTGAATTCTTCTTCATTGTTTCTCCATTCAATACGGTCATATTTCTTTTTAAAGGCATTTTCTACCGTTTCTGGAAAATGCCAAAGAATCTGCATAAAGAATTCACGCCAAATAAGTTCCTGCCAAAACACTTCGTTTTTTTCCGCAGTTGCTTTTTTAATCATTTTGCGAATACTTACCGTACCGAAACGAAGGTGAGGCCCCAAATGCGAAGTAGCATCTTCTGCGGGGAAATTTCGTCTTTTTTCATATTCCTGAATAGTCGTGGGGGTTACATCATATTCTGGAATTTCAATTTTAGATTTTTTAAAACCAATATCACGTAGTGATAGATTTGGCAATCGTGAATTTTGGTACAGATTATTTAAAAATTCATTTGTGTAATAAATCTTTTCCACATATTCCTTTTTAAACTTTGCTTTCCAAGTTTTCATATAAGGTGTATAGACAATGTATGGATCGCCATCATCTTTAACTACTTCATCCTTTTCAAAAATAACCTGATCCTTAAAAGTGTAAAAACCTATTTCTTTTTCTGTAAGTAGCTTTTCAATAGCTGCATCACGCTTCTTTGCATAGGGTTCGTAGTCGTGATTGGTAATTACGTTTTGCACTTCAAATTCTGAAATTACTTTTTTGAAAATCTCTTCCGGCTTGCCAAAGTATACCGCTAGACTGCTTCCCTGCTTCTGCAATTCATTGCGCATTTTTTGGAGCGTTTCGAAAATAAAAGTAACACGGGCATCGTCTTTGGGAAGCTCGTTGAGTATTTCTGTATCAAATATAAATAGAGGAAGTACCGGAAATTTTCCGTGAAGTGCTTTGTAAAATCCCACATTGTCATCCAGTCGAAGATCTCTTCGGAACCAGAATATATTTACTTTTTCTGCCAACTTAATTTACGTTTAAGGTTGAAAGTCCGCCGTCTACCCCAAAAATTTGACCCGTAATCCATTTTGATTCGTCATTCAGCAGAAATGTTGCCATTGCAGCAATATCTTCAGTGTTGCCTACTTTTTTCAGTGGGTGACGCTCCGCCATCTTTTCTTTTTTTGCGTCGTTATTCAAAAGTTTTGAAGCCAAAGGCGAATCGGTTAATGATGGTGCAATTACGTTCACTCGAAAATTTGGGGCGTATTCCGCAGCAAGAGCTTTTGCAAATCCTTCAATAGCACCTTTTGCTGCAGCCACGCTGGTATGGAAAGGCATCCCTACCTTAACCGCAACGGTGCTGAAAAAAACAAGACTTGCTTGCTCTGTATCTTTCAGTTTGGGTAACAAACCGTGAACCACCCGCATCAGCGAGTGGAAATTAAGTTCCATATCTTGGCTAAATGTTTCAGGGCTCATCATTTTAAAAGGTTTCAGATTGATACTACCGGGACAGTATACAAAACCATCAATTCTTTCGGGCAAATCCAATGTTGTAATATCATCCTTCAACGCATCAAAAGAAAAGTGTGTTATGCCCTTTGGAATATCTTCACTGCTTCGCGATGCGATGATCACATTATGATTTTCTTTCAATTTTGCAGCAATAGCAGCTCCAATTCCATAAGAACCTCCTATTAATAATATGTTTTTTTGCATAATTCTTATGTTGTGAATTATAAGGTACCGAAAAGTTCCACTAATTTATTTTTTCGATATTCAAATATTTCGTCGAGTTTGGGTTTCACCAAAAAAGGATGCGCCAATTGGCCCAAAAAACCAAAAGGCAGCTTATAGTGAAGCAAATCCTCCATTTCAATCCCGCCATCAATTTCTTTTATAAAATGTTTATGGTGCCATAGCGCATAAGGCCCAAAGCGTTGCTCATCAACAAAATATTCCTTATCTACAACGTGGGTAATTTCTGTAACCCATTTAGTTTTTATTCCCAGAATTGGGGTGACTAAATATTCAATAATTTGCCCTGCAAACATAGGTCTGTCTGCTCCGGACTGGATATTGAAACCCATATAATCTGGCGTAATTATTTTCAGGTTTTTAGGATCTGATAAGAACCTCCAAGCCTCCTCCATTGTGATGGGGAGGTTCTGTTTTGCCTGTAATGTATAAATTTTCATTCACTGACTATTTGCCTTGTTTGAATGAAAGCTTCCGGTTCATGCGTAAAAGTCTGTAGGTATTGGTTTCTACTGCGCTGTTTCGAAAGCGTATCTTAAATAATCTTTTTAAAAACTTTAACATAGCTTCAATTTTTTTCTTAAAAATAGTTTGTTTTATCATATATAGAAAAGTTTAAACAAAAGATTAACAATTCCGCTGTGTTTAAACTATAATCGTAGATTCCATAATTTCTTTTCATTACAAAAACCTAAGATTTTAGGTTTTCCTTAACTATTTAAAAATTTCCAAACAGTAACTTCGTGTAAATTATAATCACCTTAAAACCATTACGATGAAAAAAATTATTTTACTTTTTTCCGCTTTAATGTTTACCGTTGGCATTCATGCGCAAATAGAGACCCCGCAGCCCAGTCCATTCCAAAAAATTGAACAAAAAGTAGGGCTTACAGATGTTACTTTGGAATATTCAAGACCTTCCATGAAAGGAAGAACTATTTTTGGAGGTTTGGTTCCTTATGATGCTATATGGCGTACAGGGGCAAATGCAAATACTAAAATTACCTTTAGTGATGATGTAGAAATTGGAGGCGAAACACTTAAAGCTGGCAGTTATGCTATCTATACAAAGCCTGGAGCTTCTAACTGGGATGTCTATTTCTACACCGATACAAACAACTGGGGAACACCCGAAAATTGGGATGACAGTAAAGTTGCTGCAAAGGTATCTGCCCAGGCGTATCCAATGCCTATGAATATAGAAACATTTACAATGTCTTTTGACGAATTAAAAAATGATTCAGTAATGTTAGGCATGCTTTGGGAAAAAACCTATGTTGGGGTGCCAATTAAGTTCAATACAGATAAAACTGTAACTTCAAGTATTCAGAGAGTTATGAATGGGCCTTCCGCGAATGATTATTACTCAGCCGCAGTTTATTATTTGGAAGCTGGAAAAGATATCAATCAAGCTAAAATCTGGATTGACAAGTCTATTGAAATGAATAAGGATCCAAAATTTTGGCAATTACGCCAAAAATCTTTGATTTATGCGAAAGCGGGTGATAAAAAGGGTGCGATTGAAGCAGCCAAAAAATCCTTGGAAATGGCTAAAGCCGCAGGTAATAACGATTATGTGGCTTTAAATCAAAAGTCCTTAAAAGAGTGGGGGGCAATGTAATTATTAAGATTTATTAAATAAGAAAGCCCCGATATTCTTGGGGCTTTTTTTATTTTGGTCCTTTTGGTCCCTTTTCACCTTTTTCACCTTTGCTCTGCCTGTAGCGATTTAAAAGTTCTCTCTTAAAATCATCTTCCGTTTTTTTGAGGATGATTATTTTTTTTGGCGAAATAACCTTTCTTAATTCAGCGGTCATCTGCTTGCGCAGCTCCAGCTCGCCGGATTCAATGGAAAGATTTTTGTCTATCAATTCATTGGCTTCTGCATCGGTAAGATTTTCCAGTCCATCCCGTAACTTTTTAAAAATTTCAGTTCGCTCTTTTTTCCGAAGCTCGTGGAATTTTTCATCGTATTTATTATAAATAGGCCAAAATTTTTCTGCCTCGGCCGAGGTAAGTGAAAGCTTTTCGGTAATATAAGCTGTTTTCCAAGCCTTTATTTTTTCGTGTTTCCCATCTTGTGCCTGCATGGTTGCTGCCAAAAGGAAAAGTAGCATAACTAATTTATTCATTGCTCATTAATTAAAGTTTCTGTGTCTATATTTTCCAAAAGATATTCTTTTAGAGAACCGTCGGTAAAATACTTGCCGTCCAAGTCTATGTTGGCAATATCTTCATTTTCTATATATGAAGTAACGTCGTAAAGGTCTAGGTTTAAATTCCCTTCTTCAATATAAGTGTCAATAGCAGCCAATTGAAGCGAATCAAGGTTGGATATTTCACCTTTGGTATTGAAAAGAGTAAAACCAATTACCAATGAAGCAGCGATTGCGGCAGCATACCCAAAATATTTCCGAGGGAAAAGTGGGATTACTTTTTTTGGTTTTTCTGATAGTGAAACTTCTTTCAAAATTCTTACGTCCAAGTTTTCAAAATACTGCTTTGGTATTTTAAATCCTGTACTTTTGGGGAAGTTTTCTTCGGCTATTTTACTAAAAAGACGCTCCTCAAAATCCTCAAAATAGTTTTCGGGAGTTTTAAAATTAGGTATGTTTTTATTTTCTTCCATTACTTAACTCTGACTTTAAAAACCTCAAAGAGTTTCATCGTGATTTTTTATGAATTCGGTAATTTTCTTTACGGCTATGTGATAACTGCTTTTCAACCCACCTACTGAGGTTTCCAATATTTCAGAAAGTTCCTCAAAAGTGTGATCTTCAAAATATTTCATCGTAAAAATCAATCTTTGCCTTTCGGGCAGCGTTGCAATTGCTTTCTGAAACTGAAGTTGCAGTTGGTCGCCTTCAAAATATACGTCTGTTTCCAGTTTGCGCACTGCATTGTTTTTTACATTGTCTATTGAAACATTATTGCGTTTTGCCTTTTTGTTGAGAAACGTGATAGATTCATTGGCGGCAATGCGGTACATCCACGTATGCAACTTGCTTTCGCCTTTGAATGAATTAATGTTTCTGAAAATTTTTATAAATGTGTTTTGAAGCACATCGTCTGCATCATCATGGTCCAAAACCATGTTTCTGATTTGCCAATAAAGCCGTTCTTTATATCTCGCAACAAGCTCTCGAAAGGCAGATTCTTTTTCCGCTTCGTTCTGTAATGCTGCTACCAGTTCTTGCTCTTCAACCATTTTTAAGTATGCAACTTATTTATATGACTAAGTTACAGAACAATGGTTTAATTAAAGCTATTGAATTAAGCAAGCGATTGCATTTCCACCAAGCTGTAGTAAACGCCCTTTTTCTCCAAAAGTTCTTGATGCTTGCCCTGTTCTACGATTTTTCCTTTGGAAAGTACCACAATATTATCGGCATTTTGAATGGTGGACAATCTATGGGCAATGACTATGGAAGTTCTGTTTTTCATCATCTTTTCAAGGGCATCCTGTACCAAACGCTCGCTTTCTGTATCCAATGCTGAAGTTGCCTCGTCCAAAATCATAATTGGCGGATTTTTCAAAACGGCGCGGGCAATACTCAACCGCTGTTTTTGGCCGCCACTTAGTTTGTTTCCACTGTCACCAATATTGGTTTCAAAACCATCGGGAAGATTTTTTATGAATTCATAACTATTACTAATCTCCGAAGCCTCTATCAATTCTGTTTCGGAAGCATTTGGTTTTCCTATTTTTAAATTGTTTGCAACAGAATCATTGAAGAGAATGGAATCCTGTGATACTATGCCCATCAATCCGCGCAGTGATTTTTTTGAAATATTCTTTATATCTACACCGTCAATTTCGATACTTCCTTTGTTTACATCGTAAAAACGTGTCAATAGGTTGGCTATCGTACTTTTTCCGCTTCCGGATTGGCCCACAAGCGCAACGGTTTTTCCCTTGGGAATTTCAAGTGAAAAATCTTTTAAAACGTATTGGTCCTCATATTTAAAGGAAATATTTTTTATAGAAATCACACTATCAAAACCTTCTTTTTGCACAGGATTTTTAATATCTACAATAGTATTTTCAGCTTCAAGCAATTCCAAAATACGATGTGCCGAACCATCAGCGCGTTTAAGAGAATAACTAGCTTTTGCAATAGCTTTGGCGGGAGTTAAGATATTATATGCCAACATAATATAACCAATAAAAAAACTGGCCTCCAGCGTTCTATCCACAAAAACCAAATAACCCCCGTACACCAAAAGAACCCCAATGGTTATGATGCCCAACAGTTCACTCAGCGGTGAGGCAAGGTTTTGGCGGTTAAGCACAGAGTTTGAATATTTATAAAATCGTTCGTTGCTGTCCTCAAATTTTTTCTGAAAGAGGTTTTCGGCGTGAAATGCTTTAATTATTCTCAATCCGCCCATAGTTTCTTCTAAAATTGAAAGAAATACACCCTGCTCTTGTTGCACTTTTAACGAGCCTCTTTTTAACGATTTTCCCACTTTCGAAATTAAAAAACCGGAAATAGGTAGAAAAAGAAACACAAATAATGTAAGTTTTGCACTAATAAAAAGCATTGTAACCAAAGAAAAGATAATGGTCAACGGCTCACGAACAATCATTTCCAAAACCGAAAGCACCGAATTTTTTACTTCGTCTACGTCACCGCTAAGTCGGGAAATCGTATCTCCTTTTCGCTTTTCGGAATAGAACGCCAGTGGAAACTGTATTACCTTGCTGTAAAGATCGTTCCGAAGATCCTTCAATACTCCATTACGAAGAAAGGTAGAGTAGAACATCGCCAAATAATTGCTCAAATTTTTCAACAAAAACAACGCAATGATTATTCCCACCATATACATCAAAATCTTGAACTCCCCGTATTTGTTGATGTTTTCAATGATAAAGTAATTGAGGTAATCCTGTGAAAAATCTTTGATATTTGAAAATCCTTCATAAACCGGGCGTGGCCCGAGCGTGCGCTGATCGCTAAATATAATTTCCAAAACCGGTATGAGCGCCACAAAGGATAGCGTGCTGAACAAAGCGTAAAGCACGTTAAAAAAGATGTTTAAAAAAGCAAATCTTTTATAGGGATACGCATAGCGCAGTATTTTTCTGAAATAATTCATTAACTCACGTTTAGTTGTGCAGCAATGGCGTCAATTTTTTTCTGAAGTATTTCTTCAAAATTATCCTTTTCGGAAGTATTCACGCTAATGTAGAACTTTATTTTCGGTTCGGTGCCGCTGGGTCGTGCTGCAATTTTACTGCCATCTTCGGTGTAATATAGTAATACGTTACTTTTTGGCAGGTTTAATGACAAAGTTTCCTGCATTATAAAATCTGTAGTTTCACTTTTTGAAACATCGTCCATTCTAATTACCTTACTACCTGCAATTTCCTTGAAAGGATTCTCTCGAAGTGTTTTCATAATCGCTGAAATTTCCTCAGCACCTTTTTTCCCTTTTTTTGTAATTGAAATAAGATGTTCGCGGTAGTTGCCGTATGTATTATAAATTTCATTCAAATATTGAAACATACTGCTGCCAGCGTGTTTTTTCTGCGCGGCAATCTCGCAAGCGAGTAGGGTGGCGGTAACGGCATCTTTATCACGAACAAAATCGCCCACCAAATACCCGAAGCTTTCTTCGCCGCCACCAATAAACTCAAGCTGGGGATGGTCTTTAATCATTTTGGCAATCCACTTAAAGCCCGTGAGCCCTTCCATATATTTTACGTTGAAATGTTCCGCAACTTTTTCAACCATTGGTGTTGAAACAATTGTGGAAGCCACAAACTGCTTTTCGTTCAACTTTCCAGCTTTTTTCCATTGTTCCAATAAAAAGTGCGTCATCAAAACCATAGCTTGGTTTCCGTTTAGCAAAACCATTTCGTTTCTATCATTACGAACGGCAATACCCAATCGATCACAATCAGGGTCGGTACCAATTACGATATCTGCATTTTCTTTTTCTGCAAGTTCCAATGCCATTTTTAAGGCTGCTGGTTCTTCAGGGTTTGGCGATTTTACGGTTGGGAAATCACCATTGGGGGATGCCTGTTCTTCAACAATTGAAACATTTTTGTAGCCTGCTTGCTCCAAAACCTTGGGTACCATCGTAATTGAAGTACCGTGAAGGGAAGTAAATACGATTTTTAAATTGTCTTTCGCTACTTGAAGTGTATTAAATGTGCCATTTTCAATCGACGTTTTTGCAAAAGCCTCATCAACTTCGGTATTTATATACTGAATTAAGCTCTCATTTGCTTCAAAGTTGGTGTCTTCATAATTTAGAGAATTTATTTCAGCAATAATTTCACCATCCTGCGGCGGAACAAGCTGTCCCCCGTCTTCCCAATACACTTTGTAGCCATTGTATTCTGGCGGATTGTGTGAAGCCGTCAATACAATTCCAGCTTGGCAATCTAAATATTTTACTGCGAAGGAAAGCTCGGGAGTGGGCCTTAAGTCTGAAAAAAGAAAAACCTTTATTCCGTTTGCCGAAAAGACATCGGACACCACTTTTGCAAATTCTTTGCTATTGTGGCGACAATCATAGGCGATTGCGACCTTAATTTCTTTATTTGGAAATTGTTTCTTTAAATAATTTGAAAGTCCTTGGGTGTTTTTTCCTAAAGTATATTTATTAATTCGATTATCGCCAAGACCCATTATCCCTCGCATCCCGCCAGTTCCGAATTCGAGGTTTTTGTAAAAACTGTCTTCCAATCCCTCGGGATCGTAAGCAATCATTTCTTTGATGTTGTGCTGGGTTTTTTCGTCGAAAAAAGGAGTTAGCCACTGGTTAACGCGGTCTAAAATTTTCGGATCTACGTAAATCATTCGCTTAATTTATAGTGCAAAAATAACGAATCTGAATGGTTAATCTTGGAAGTTTCGTTGTTCTTTAATGATGTAGTTTCGGGAATCCTTTTTACTTCGAAGAATCAACTCTCCCAAAAATCCGGCAAGAAAAAGCTGGGTTCCCAAAATCATTGCTGTAAGGGCAATATAAAACTGTGGACGCTCGGTGATAAGTCTTCCTAAGGGATTTAAAAATAATTTATCGATTCCCAAATAAAGCGCCAAAAAGAAACCTATTATAAGCATTAATGCCCCCCAAGCGCCAAAGAGATGCATAGGCCGCTTGCCAAAACGTGATAAAAACCAAATGGTGATTAAATCTAAAAAACCTCGGATAAATCTTTCAGCACCGAATTTGGTGGTTCCGTACTTTCGCGCCTGGTGCAATACTGGCTTTTCTGAAATTTTGCTGAAGCCAGCATTTTTAGCCAAAACTGGAATGTAGCGATGCATTTCACCGGTAACTTCAATAGTTTTTACAACATCTTTTTTATACGCTTTTAAGCCACAATTAAAGTCGTGCAATTTTACGCCGGAAGTTTTTCTTGCAGCATAATTGAACAATTTGGAAGGCATGTTCTTACTTAGTACAGAATCATAGCGTTTCTTTTTCCATCCCGAAACCAGGTCAAAGCCATCTTCGGTTATCATTTTGTAGAGTTCGGGAATTTCTTCGGGATTGTCCTGTAAATCAGCATCCATTGTGATAATAACGTTGCCTTTGGCCATCGCAAAGCCAGCATGCAACGCTTGTGATTTTCCGTAATTCTTCTGAAAACGGATGCCTTTGACGGCAGGATTCTCTTCAGAAAGTTTTTCAATAATTTTCCAGGAATCGTCAGTACTTCCGTCATCAATAAAGATGAGCTCGTATAAAAAACCATTGGATTGCATAACTTCTGCAATCCAACGGTATAATTCATTTAACGATTCTTCTTCGTTAAGAAGAGGTATGACGATGGAAATGTTCATTAATTAGTTTAATGGATTTGGATTTTTTGTTTTAAAAATAAGCGCTACCAATAACCCAATAACACTCATAAACGCAAGGCTGAAGATATAATTTTTTAACTGTGTACCTATCGCAAAATTATCCTGTTCGGCCATTTTTGCCATTTGCTTGTCAATTTCAGCTTGTGGTGTGCCCAATTTTTGTAAAAATTCTGCGGTCATTTCTAATGTTCTTTCCTGCAAAAATGCAGCTAAATCTGGATCAATGATGTTGAAAATCAATATTCCAACAATCGTACTAATCAAAAGTCCAATTGCAACAGTAATAAAATAAACCGTAAAAGCCTGTTTGAAATTCATTACTCCACTTAGCAAGCCCTTCGCTTTTGCTACGGATATAATTCCCATGGCGATAATGATTATAAAACTAATAATACCCACCCACCATTTAGTAAAAAGATCGGGGTTCAAAACGTACATTAGCGTAGTCATAAGGGCAAGTACAGCTCCTAAGATAAGCCCATAATTAACTGCAGACTTTTTAATTGAAATTGGTTGTGTTTCCATTTTTAAGTTGTTTTTTTTAGTTCGGGTTGTTAGTAAACAAATATAGCAAAACGTTACATTTGCAGGCGATTTAGTAACGAATTAAAAAAGTGAATAATTTTGTTGCTAGTTTCCAATTAATACTTAAATTTGCAAACTCAAATCCGAAAGGTCGGAAGAGCGCATTTTAAATTATAATATTAGAGAAATGAAAAAAGGTATCCACCCAGAAAATTATAGAATAGTTGCTTTTAAGGATATGAGTAACGAAGACGTTTTCCTTACTAAATCAACTGCAGATACAAAGGAAACTATCGAGGTTGATGGTGTTGAGTATCCTTTGGTAAAGATGGAGATTTCACGTTCTTCACACCCTTTCTATACAGGAAAAGCAAAACTTATTGATACTGCTGGACGTATTGACAAATTCAAAAACAAATACGACAAGTTTAAAAAAACTGCAGCAAAAGAAGCTAAAACTGAAGAATAGTCTTCACTTTTTAGTAAAACATATAAAAGCCTTCGAGAAATCGAGGGCTTTTTTTATTAGCTTTGGATTTAAATTTAGAAGTTTTAAAAATGAATTATATTCTCTTTGACGGTAACGTCCGCAACCAGCTTTTGCCCTTTACTTTTACACGTCCCGTGGCGGACATCCGTATAGGTATTTTGACCATTCGTGAAAAGTGGGAGCATCTGTTGGGCTTTACTACAACTACGGTTACTGAAGATTATCTTTCCGAAAAATATCCATTTTTAGAGCTTGAAAAAAACATACTCATAAATGCTTCCTTTCTGCCTTCCGAGAATTTGGCAAACATTATCAAAGGCCTGGGCGAAAACCAAGCGATTTTTTTTGATGATGAACCAATTGCTTTTTTTACTACTGAAGGACAGGAAGTAGATTTTGAAACCTTTGATATAATCCAATATGCCCACGATGATGTTTTAAGAATAGAAAATACTTGGGATATTTTTTCAAAAAATGGCGAAGCCATAAAACGCGATTTTGAAATGCTTACCAAAGGCCGTGAATCGCAACCCATTCCCGAAGCCGTTTGGACGAGCAGTCCTGAAAATATTTTTATTGAAGAAGGAGCCCATTTGCCGCTTTGTTCCTTAAATGCTTCTGAAGGCCCCATTTATATTGGAAAAAATGCCGAAATTATGGAGGCATGTGCTGTTCGTGGTCCGTTTGCGCTTTGTGAGCATTCAACTTTAAAAATGGGCGCAAAAATTTATAGCAATACTACTATTGGTCCACACAGCAAGGTTGGGGGCGAAGTGAACAATTGTGTGATTTTTGGATATTCAAACAAAGGCCACGATGGCTTTTTGGGAAATTCCGTTTTGGGCGAATGGTGCAATTTGGGAGCAGATACAAACAACTCCAATTTAAAGAATAATTACGCCGAAGTACGCCTTTGGAATTACGAAACTGAAGGTTTTGCAAGAACCGGATTGCAATTCTGTGGACTAATGATGGGCGACCACAGCAAATGTGGTATTAATACCATGTTCAACACAGGAACCGTGGTTGGAGTGAGCGCCAATATTTTCGGAAGCGGTTTTCCACGAAATTTTGTTCCCAGCTTCAGTTGGGGCGGAAGCGGGGGTTTTACAACTTATAAAACAGACAAGGCTTTTGAAGTTGCAACAGTAGTTATGAGCCGAAGAAATATTGAGTTTTCAGAAGTGGACGCCAAGATTTTGGAACATGTTTTTGAGGAAACCGCTAAGTGGCGAAAAGCTTAATAAAAAAATAAAAGATAAACCAGGGCTGCAACAATCACTATCATAACGCTTCCAAAGACAATGGTTAGCCGTTTTTGTCGCTCTATTTCTTTTTGACGCAGTTTTTGTTTGAATGCCTCAAATTGTTCGGGGGACATTTTTTTGTAATCGATGATTTTTCCATAGCTACTATTTGAAGATGTGATGTCCTTTTCAAAGTATTTATCACGTTTTACAAGTTGCTTTGCATTATTGCGAAGCGTTTGTGCCATTGCCAGAGCAGAACCTCCAAATCCCATTTTTTACTTTTTTGAAGTTTAAACTGTAATTTACAAATTATTTCGACTTTTTTACGTGTTTCAAAACCAAAAAATTCTGCGGGTTGATCCCGAGACCCGAAACCTTTTTATTTACAAAACGCACGGCCATATCATAAAATAAAGGCACTATTGGCGCTTCTTCAACAACAATGGAGTCCATTTTGGTGTAAAGGATTTTCCGTTCACCTATTTCTGAAATTGTTAGCGATTTTTCATAAATACTGTCAAAAGTTGCATTTCTGAAGTGCATATAGTTTGGTCCATCTGGTGCAAAGTTGGGACTGTAAAATAACGATAGATAATTTTCAGCATCCGGATAATCTGCAATCCAGCTGGCGCGAAAAATATCAAGTTCTCCGCTACTTTTCATCTGCCGAAGTGTGGATGGGGGCATCACGTCTATCGTCACTGCAATCCCGAGTTTTTCAAGTTCGCGCTGTACATATTCACATAAATCCAAATACTGGCTATTGGTGCCGATGATTATTTCGGGTTTTGTGTCGCCTGTTTCGGCTTTGTATTGTACAATCAATTCCTTGGCTTTTTCGGGCTCATAGGTGTAACCGTCAATCGCTGCATAACCCGGCAAACCTTTTGGAATGAAGCCGTGAGTGGCTGGAATGCCCATTCCGTTGCGAAGGTAGGTAACCATTTTTTCACGATCAAAACCATAATTTATTGCCTGTCGCAAAGTCTTGTTTTTTATTTCGGGCGTATTTGTTCCAAGAAAAAATCCGAGATATTCCGTGTTTAAATACGGTCCCGTAATCATATATGCCAAATCCTCATATTTTGGCTGAAGTTTTCCGCGTGTAGTTAAGAGCTCATCTTTGTAACTGCTGTCCAAACCTGAGATAAAATCGAGTTTTCCTTGTGCGAATTGCAAAAACTCACTTTGTTTATCGGGCAAAAAAGTGATTGAAACGGCATCCAAATAAGGAAGTTTGTTTCCATTTTCATCCCTTTCAAAATAAAGTGGATTTTTTCTGAAAACGAGTTTCACATTTTCTTCCCACATTTTAAACTGAAAAGGGCCCGTTCCCACTGGATTCCTTCGGAATTCATTACCGTAATATTCCACTGCCTCCCTCGGAACTACAGAACAGTAGCGCATTGAAAGCAATCCCAAAAAAGCGGGGAAGGGCTGTTTTAGTTGAATTACAAGAGTGGAATCATTTTCGGCCCAATATTTTTCTACATAATTCATCACCCAACTGCCGGAAGAAGCAACTTTTTCATCGGTCAAACGGTTGAAGCTGTACACAAAATCATCCGCTATTACTTTTCGAGTGTAGTGAGGTTTCCCATTAGGATTCATTTTCGAAAATGCCACGCTTTGATGGAAATATACATCACTGCGAAGGTTAAAGGTGTATGTGTTTGTAGAATCATCAATAACCCAGCTTTTCGCAATGTCTGACTTTATATTTAAAGAATCATCCAGTTGTACCAAGCCATTATAAAGTTGATTATCTGGCCAAATTGCTTGAGGGTTTCTTGCAAAAGCAGGATCGAGCGTGGGGATGTTTCCGTGTTCATTATAACGGAAGACGAGGTGGTCATTTTCGGTTTCTTCGTTATTTCCGCAGGAAAGTAAAAAGAAGAGTGCGAAATATGTTGAAATTCTTAAGATTAGATTTTTCAAAGGCATTATCAAGTTTTTTCGGGAACCGATTTAAGTTTGTATTTTTGTGCCCTCATTTGCCAAAAATACAATAATGAACGCATCAAAAAAAGTCGCATTTTACACTTTAGGCTGTAAACTCAACTTCAGTGAAACTTCTACCATTGCAAGGAGTTTTGAGGGTGAGGGATTTGACCGTGTTGATTTTTCTGAAAAGGCCGACATTTATGTTATAAATACTTGTAGCGTTACCGAAAATGCCGATAAACGATTTAAAACTATCGTAAAGCAAGCACAGAAAGTAAATCCCGAAGCTTTTGTTGCTGCAGTTGGCTGTTATGCCCAACTGAAGCCACACGAACTGGCAGATGTGGATGGGGTAGATTTGGTTTTGGGCACCACTGAAAAGTTTAAACTGACAAGCTATATAAATGAACTTTTATCACGTCCAGAGCGCAGTAAAGGCGCCGGCGAAGTGCATTCCTGCGAAATAGAAGAGGCTGATTTTTATGTAGGGTCTTACTCCATTGGTGATAGAACCCGTGCATTTTTAAAGGTGCAGGACGGTTGCGATTATAAATGTACGTATTGCACTATTCCATTGGCGCGAGGTATTTCGCGAAGCGATACGTTGGAAAACGTTTTGAAAAATGCGTTTGAAATTTCAAAACAAGGGATAAAGGAAATTGTTTTAACTGGCGTAAATATTGGTGATTACGGAAAAGGAGAGTTCGGAAATAAAAAACATGAACACACTTTTCTGGAATTGGTAAAAGCCTTGGATGAGGTAGAAGGTATTGAAAGGCTTCGTATCTCCTCAATAGAACCAAATCTGTTAAAAAATGAAACAATAGATTTTGTCTCAAAATCACAAACCTTCGTGCCCCATTTCCACATTCCATTACAGAGTGGAAGCAACGAAATTTTGAAATTGATGCGCCGTCGCTATATGCGGGAACTGTATGCTGAAAGAGTAGCGAAAATTCGCGAAGTGATGCCACACGCTTGCATTGGCGTTGATGTAATTGTTGGTTTTCCGGGAGAATCCGATGAGCGGTTTTTGGAAACCTATCATTTTTTAAACAAACTTGATATTTCGTATTTACACGTTTTCACATACTCTGAAAGAGATAATACGCCAGCCGCTGACATGGAAGGCGTAGTGCCAATGAAAGTGCGAAACAAGCGCAGCAAAATGCTTCGAGGCCTTTCAGCAAAAAAGAGGAGGGCTTTTTATGAAAGTCAGCTTGGCACAACCCGAACAGTTCTTTTTGAGGGGGAAAACAAAGAAGGGTACATTCACGGTTTTACGGAAAATTATGTAAAGGTAAAAGCCCCGTGGAATCCGGAATTGGTAAATACTTTACAGCAAATTACACTTACTGAAATTGATGAAGATGGCTTGGTACGGTTTAAGGTTGCTGAAACAGTTTTGGCTTAAATATTAATTCCCACGGGTAATAAATCTTTGTACTTTCTGCGATTTTTTCGCATAAACCCTGCAATCTCGGGGCTGGTGGGAACCAAGCTTATACCTCTGTTTTTCACTTCCTCAAAAACAGCCTTGATAAATATTTCCCTAAAACCCTGTTCTTCTAAATCTTCGGGCATTTCATATTTTGTTAGAAAAATTTTTCGGTCCTGCAGCGCATATTCAATGCGGGCCATATTGTCGCCAATTTCGAGCTCGAACTGTCTCAAAAATTCGTTGTCGGTAATTTCTACATCTTCAATCATTGGGAGTTATTTTAATTTAAAAAGGGATATTTAGAATGCAGTGATATGGAATGTTCATTTTCAAGATACGGAATAGGGTAACTTAAAGTGTTATTATTATATACGCTACTTTTTGATGTATGGTTTGTGTTCAAAGCAAATTATGGCTGAAATTATTCAGTTGTAAAGAAACAGTTTTATAATTCTATCTTTGTACCCGTAAATTTACGAATAATCTTTGGGCTTTGCCATTTTCTTCACAAAAGACTTATGAATTCTATAAAAACACATGTTTACTTTGTTCCAGGTATGGCTGCTGGAAGTGAAATTTTTCGGAATATCAAATTTCCTGATAGCTATGAAGTACACATTCTGGAATGGTTGATTCCTGAAAAAAGTGAAAGTTTGGAAGAATATGCCAAAAGAATGGCGCGCCGAGTAAAGGAGAAAGATGCGGTCTTGATAGGAGTTTCATTTGGTGGCGTGGTGGTACAGGAAATGAACCAGTTTTTAAAGTTGAGAAAACTTATAATTATTTCCAGTGTAAAATCTAAAAATGAATTGCCTCGACGTATGAAGCTCGCAAGTTTTACAAAGGCTTATAAATTGATCCCAACAGGTTTAGTTTTAAGTACAGACGATTTGACCAAATACTCCATTGGTCCGAAAACCAAAAAGCGCTTGTCTCTCTATCAGGAATATTTGCACGTTCGCGATAAGCAATATCTGGATTGGGCGCTCGAAAAAATGATAACTTGGGATAGAAAAGATAAGTTGAATAATGTGATCCACATCCATGGCGATAAGGATATGGTGTTTCCCATAAAATATATTGATGGATGTGAGGTTATAAAAGGCGGAACGCATATAATGATTTTAAATAAAGGAAGGGAAATTTCGCATAAGCTTTTGGAAATTTTTGAAGAATAACTTATTCTTTGAACTCTAAAAATCGATGAATTAAGTATCTTTATTGAAAATATGATTTTATGAAAATGTTAGGTAAGATAGGGTTGGGTATAGTGATTGTTGCAGTTAGTGCCCTAAGCATTCATGCAGTGCAGGATGCCCCCACAGATGCAAATCTTGAAAAGAAATTAGTTAATGATTACAATGTATATGCGTTGCCAATTCCCGAAAAGCTAGATTTCGCAGGTGAACCGGTACCGCTTAATAATCCCGATATTCGGGAGCGTTTTGATAGGGAATTATTGGTAAATACATATTGGCAATCTAATGGATTGCTGCTATTTAAGCGCGCCAATAAATATTTCCCACAGATAGAACCCTTATTGAAAAAATACGGACTGCCGGACGATTTCAAATACCTTGCGGTAGCAGAAAGCGGTTTGGAATACCAAAGTTCTCCAGCTGGAGCTTCAGGAATTTGGCATTTTATGAAAGGAACTGGATTGGAGTATGGCCTAGAAATCAATGATTATGTGGATGAACGCTACAACCTAGAAAAAGCCACGATGGTAGCAGCTGAATATTTGAAAAAATCAAAAGAGAAATTTGGGAGTTGGACTATGGCTGCAGCTTCATATAATGCAGGTGTTGGTGGTATGAATAAGCAGATCGACCGACAGAAAGAAACAAGCTATTACGACTTATTGTTGAATACCGAAACTAGTAGATATGTTTTTAGGATTTTGGCCTTGAAAGAAATCATGAGCAACCCCCAAAAATATGGTTTCAACTTTAGGGAAAAGGACCTTTACACAAATATCCCAACCTACACGGTAAAAGTGGATACGCCAGTGGAGGATTGGTCTGAATGGGTAAAGCCTTATGGGATCAATTATAAAATTTTAAAACTTCACAATCCATGGCTTAGGGACACTTATTTGAAAAATGCTTCGGGGAAGGAATATTTTATCGAAATTCCAGAGAAAGGATATTATCAATAAACAGTATTTTATTGCAATAATCGAAACCCATAAAAGTTTTATTCTTTTATGGGTTTTGTTTTGAAGCGAAGTGCTCTTTCTCTTCGTCTCCTAAGTTCTTCAGAAGCGAAATGCCATTTAAAAACGAATTGTAGTTAAGTTCAAATGAAATTTCATATTTTTCATTATATGGATGCAATACGCCACGCCTTACATCTACAATGCGTTTATTTTCATCAATAAAAAACGAAGTGGGAAAGCCAAGACTGTGCTTCATTATTTCAACAATGTGGTCATTGGTATTTTCCTTTTCATCCACGTAAATTATATTAATTCTGTTGGAATAGTCGCGGGTAGATTTTCGCACATTTTCTTTTGAGTCCCAAAAAAGCACCACAAAGTCAATGTCTTTATAATGTTTTTCAGCTATTTCATTCAAGGCTGGAATTTCCCCCACACCTGGTGTACACCACGAAGCATATGTCATTAGGAAAATTGGCTTTTCAAATTTGTATAGTTCAATCTTTCTACCGGAAAGTTTTCGAACTTTAAAATTGTCCAAATAACTCCCGTTGATAACATTATTTATAAGTGAATCAATTAAAAACTCTGCACGTTCAAAATCCTTTTCAGCGTAAGCTTTTTGTGAATTTTTCGTGTATTTTCTGATGTTTTTTCCAATCGCTTCAGAGAAATAATTATCTTGCCCAATCTGTGATTGTGCCGAGAAGGAGACCAATAAGAATAGATAAAGTAGTTTTCTACCCATAAGCAAAAGCTTTGGGCAAAGATAGTCTATTTAGTTGATTAACAGGCGTATATTCGATAAAGGAACATATAAAGTCGTTTAACTACACAATACTGAAGTATGCTGTTAAGAAAAATTATTTAAAACCTTCTGCCGCCACGGCCGGCTTTACCAAATTGTTGTCTAGGCTGTCCCATCTTTTTCATTTGCTGTTTCATCATTTTTATCTGATCGTCCAGCATATTGTGCTTATCCAGTTTTTTTGCTTCGGCCATAAGCTGTTCAGCCTCGCGCTTTCGGTTTTTGGTCATTGCAATTCCGGCAAGGTTAAGTTTTGTCATTGCCATATCTGCAGACATGTTCAAACCTAATCTTTCAGCTTTTTTAAAGTACTTTTCAGCTTCAACCATATTGGTTTGCGAAATCATCAGACCGTTTAGGTAATTGTAGTAACCTTCCTGTTTGGGTACCAAGGCAGCGCTTGGATTCTTGATTTTATCCAACCACTTTTTGGCCCCAGGGAAATCTTGTTTCCGCAAGCGAAGAAATGCAAGCAGGATGATTTCATTTTTAAAATATAAGAGCACGAACATTAAGGAGAGCAAAATGAGCATAATGCCATTGCCAATATTTGTCTCGGTGAACTCCCAAACTGCCGCGCCGATTACCAAAGCGGCCAAAACCAATTTTATATTTTTATTGAACATGAGTCATCTTTAAAATGGGTGCAAAGGTATAAAATCTAAATGCTTTTTTGAATATTTTCCATATAGGAAAGAAAATTATTTTTTGTGCGAGATGGGGGAAAGCCTTCTGAAACTTGAGGTGTTTTACATTATATTAATGAAGTAAAAAAAATACAGATATTTTTATAAAAAGGTTTGCCTAAGTAAAAACTTGTTGTATTTTTGCACCCGACTTTTGGGGGAGTGCTCCTAAAAGTTTTTGAAAAAAGAAATTACAGAAGTTAAAGAATACTATAATGAGCAAAAGAACATTTCAGCCATCAAAAAGAAAAAGAAGAAACAAACACGGTTTTAGAGAGCGTATGGCTTCAGTAAACGGAAGAAAGGTATTGGCTGCCCGCAGAGCGAAAGGCAGAAAAAGACTATCTGTATCTTCTGAAGCCCGTCACAAAAAGTAATGTTGATAAATTATATATAAAAGGTGTTGTTTAACTAAGCAACACCTTTTTTTTATACCCTAATGCGCCGTAAATTTGCGGCACCGAAAAAAGTAAAGAAAATGCCAAAAAATCCTTCTATTAAATCCGTTCTTATAATTGGCTCTGGGCCTATCGTTATTGGTCAAGCGTGTGAGTTTGATTATTCCGGTTCACAATCCCTTCGATCTTTGCGCGAAGATGGAATAGAAACCGTTTTAATTAATAGTAATCCAGCAACCATAATGACCGACCCTTCTATGGCCGATCATATTTACCTGCTTCCGCTTACCACAAAATCAATTGTACAAATTTTAAAAGAGCATCCGCAAATTGATGCTGTACTTCCAACGATGGGCGGGCAAACAGCACTCAATTTATGTATTGAAGCGGACGAAAAAGGAATTTGGAAAGATTTTGGAGTAAAGTTAATAGGAGTTGACATCAACGCAATTAATATTACCGAAGATAGAGAGGAGTTTAGAGAGTTAATGGAAAAAATTGGGGTGAAAATGGCACCTCAGGCAACAGCCAACTCATATCTACAGGGAAAGGAAATAGCACAGGAATTTGGTTTTCCTTTGGTTATTAGAGCATCCTTTACGTTAGGAGGGGCAGGCGCTTCCATAGTTTATAAAGAAGAGGATTTTGATGAATTACTATCGCACGGATTGGAAATTTCTCCTATTCACGAAGTAATGATCGATAAGGCGATGATGGGGTGGAAGGAGTATGAACTTGAACTGCTTCGCGATAAAAATGATAACGTTGTAATTATCTGTACCATCGAAAATATGGATCCTATGGGCATCCACACTGGAGATTCCATAACAGTAGCACCGGCAATGACGCTCAACGACCGCACCTTCCAAAGAATGCGAGATATGGCCATCCATATGATGCGTAGTATTGGCGATTTTGCAGGAGGATGTAACGTTCAGTTTGCAGTGAGCCCCGATGAGGAAGAAGAAATAATTGCAATTGAAATCAATCCACGTGTGTCGCGTTCTTCTGCATTGGCTTCAAAAGCTACGGGATATCCTATTGCAAAAATTGCTACCAAGCTTGCGATTGGTTATACACTGGACGAGCTAAAAAACCAAATTACCAAGTCAACTTCAGCATTGTTTGAACCAACTTTAGATTACGTAATTGTAAAAATTCCACGTTGGAATTTTGATAAGTTCGAAGGCTCAGATCGTACCTTGGGACTCCAAATGAAATCTGTTGGAGAAGTAATGGGTATTGGCCGCTCGTTTCAGGAAGCGCTGCACAAAGCCACACAATCGCTAGAAATTAAGAGAAATGGAATTGGCGCTGACGGGAAAAGCTATACTAACTACGAGCAAATTCTCGATAAGCTCAAAAACGCAAGTTGGGACCGCGTGTTCGTAATTTATGATGCAATACAGATTGGAATTCCTTTAAGCAGAATCCACGAAATCACAAAAATTGATATGTGGTTCCTTCGTCAATATGAAGAACTGTTTCTATTGGAAAAGGAAATTTCAAAATATACATTGGAAACTCTTCCAAGGGAATTATTATTAGAGGCTAAGCAAAAAGGTTACGGGGATCGTCAGATTGCACATATGCTGAAATGTCTCGAGAGCCAAGTCTACAAAAAGCGTGAGGAAATGAATATTCAGCGCGTTTATAAATTGGTGGACACCTGCGCTGCAGAATTTAAGGCGGAAACCCCTTATTATTACTCCACTTTTGAAAACGAAATGCAGCTTGAAGGCGAGAAGCCTTATTCTGAAAATGATAGTACAGTAACAGAAAAGAAAAAAATAATTGTCCTTGGTTCTGGGCCAAATAGAATAGGGCAGGGAATCGAATTTGATTACTGTTGCGTTCACGGCGTTCTGGCAGCAGCCGAATGCGGTTACGAAACTATAATGATTAACTGTAATCCCGAAACGGTTTCAACAGATTTTGACGTGGCGGATAAACTCTATTTTGAGCCAGTTTTTTGGGAACATATATATGATATCATTCGCCACGAAAAACCCGAAGGGGTTATTGTCCAATTGGGAGGACAAACGGCTCTTAAACTTGCTGAAAAGCTTGATCGATACGGAATCAATATTATAGGTACCACCTACAAATCATTGGATCTGGCTGAAGACCGAGGAAGCTTTTCAACACTTCTTAAGGAAAACAACATTCCTTACCCAGAGTTTGGAACAGCAGAAACTACCGAAGAAGCACTTGCACTTGCAGACCAGCTTGACTTTCCGTTATTGATTCGTCCTTCCTATGTTTTAGGTGGACAAGGGATGAAAATTGTAATCAATAAAAAGGAATTGGAAGAACACGTAGTTGATTTATTGCGAAAAATTCCTAATAACAAATTATTGCTCGACCATTATTTGGACGGTGCCATTGAAGCCGAGGCCGATGCAATTTGCGATGGTGAGAATGTGTACATTATAGGAATCATGGAGCATATTGAGCCTTGCGGTATCCATTCCGGAGACTCAAATGCAACCTTGCCGCCGTTCAACATTGGTGAATTTGTTATGCAGCAAATAAAAGATCACACCCATAAGATTGCAAAAGCCTTAAACACGGTTGGGTTGATCAATATTCAGTTTGCCATAAAAGATGATAAAGTTTACATAATTGAAGCCAATCCTCGTGCCTCGCGTACGGTTCCATTTATTGCGAAAGCTTATGGAGAACCTTATGTTAACTATGCCACAAAGATAATGCTGGGCCACAACAAGGTAACCGATTTTGAATTTAATCCAAAATTGGAAGGCTTCGCCATCAAGCAACCGGTTTTTAGTTTTAACAAATTCCCTAATGTAAATAAACAATTAGGCCCCGAGATGAAGAGTACGGGTGAGAGCATACTTTTTATTGACAGTTTGAAGGATGATGCATTTTATGATCTTTATGCGAGGAGAAAAATGTATCTGAGTAAATAATAAGATTTGTGTTTTTTTTTGTAAATTAGATAGCTAACCTTTTCAAATATTCATTTATGAAAAAAATTACTTTGTTCTTATTTTTTATTGCAACAAATATTCTGATGAGTCAGAATGTTGTTGAAATTGCTTGGGGGCAAGGTATCAATGAATCTGTGGCAAGTCCTACAATAGAAGTGGGAGATACTGTACTCTGGATTTGGACCGATGGTTCTCAAAAAAGTGTAACAGCTCTTCCCAATGGCACGGAAAGCTTTAGCAGTGGCACACTTGATGGTTTAAATACTGAATTTTCTCATACCTTTCAAAAAAGAGGGGTAACGGAGTATCAAAATGAATCAAATCCTTTGATGCATGGGAAAGTAACTGTTGTTGGAAAACTTTCGGTAGAAGATAAGTTTGTGAAAAACTTAAATTTTTATCCCAATCCCGTTAAAAATGAATTGATCATTTCGTCTATTTTTAAAGTAGATAGTTATCAAATTTATAATGTCCTTGGTACACTTGTTTCAGAAGGAAAGGGGGCTGGCGTTTTGACCCAAGTAGATATGAGCCGATTGAACAGCGGGCTGTATTTTGTAAAAGTTACTTCAAATAACTTGCAGACTACACTGAAAATAGCAAAAAAGTAATATTTAGAGTTTTTTACTCGCGATTAAAATGTGGTGATTGTTCTTTAACCACATCATTAATAAAATATTTGGTATCGCCCCAAAAGAAAAAGGTAGTAAAACGCTCTACATAACTTACTTTCACATAACTTCCTTGATATTCCTTGAGTTTTTCAATTACATCTTTTTCTTCATCCAAAACTGAAAACGAAAAAATCTGAGCTCCGCTAATACCCTGACTGATTTCTCCTTCCCAGGTTTTTATAACCACTCCCTTATGGCTAAATTTTATGAGCTCTCCTGCTCTGGTTCCTTCACTATAGGGTACAAAATATACGAAGGCGAAATAAAGTAAATAAAGCGCTAAAAGGCTGCCGAGGATAATGAATAATATTTTTTTCATATACTAAAAATAGTCGTTTAAAATTGTTTTTTTTAAAACTATTACCACATTGGCCTAATTTTTCCTCTTAGCGCTTTTTAAATTTATCTATAAGAAATTGTAACCTGCTATTAGCGCAAATGATTTGAAGGCGGAATCTACACCGTCGTAATTAAAAAACTGTCGGTCAGTATGGTATCTTAGTTCTAGACTGTATTTATTTTTATATCTAAACCCTGCTCCTAAAGCCACACCGGCATCGGCATTCAAATCAAGGTCATAGCTGTTCTCATTGCTGGATTCTGCTTTGGAACTTAAGTTGGAGATATCAACTAAAATAGCTGCATCAATAAAAAATGCTGCATCAGGGCTTACAAAAAAATAATGGCGCATTCCAAATGGAAGCTCTATTGCGCTGTAATTAATATTGATTATAGTTGTCCTTTGGAAGGATCCAAAGTCTACATATAAATATTCCTTTTCAGCTTTATAACTTCTATAAGTAGGTTCTAAAAACACCGACCATTTATCATTGTTAAATGGCAAAATGTATTCCAGTTCTAAACCAACTCTAAAGCCTGTTTTACTATCAAAATTTATTCTTTCATCACCTAGTTTTAATAGTGAAAGTGAACTGAAAGTAACACCGGGCCTAACTGTTAAATTAAATTTACCTTTTTTTAAATTTTCAGTATATACCACACCAGTGGCATTCTCACACTTATTATATGCGGCAATAATCTTCATTAACTTAGCACTTTTATACTCTAAACTTTCAAAATTACTTTCATTTAATTGGTCACAGTTTAGGTTTGTAGCAAGTTGTTGCTTATAGTATTCATTTTTCCCTATTCTTGTTGCAGTGGCGAGATATCTTTTATATATAAGTTGTTCAATTTCACCATCGCCTACTTTATAAAAATATCTTGAAATATTCTCTCTTTCGGAATAATAAAGTGAAGCTTTACCCTCAAGTAATGTTTTAAGGAAAAGTGTTTCCTTTTTCATTATTGGGTTTCTTACATCAGTAAGATTATTAACAACATCGGTGGATTGATCTACATCGAGCGTGGCTCTAACGTATTTGAAAGACTCACCAGATCCAAATTCTTTTATATTTTCAATGCTTCCTAATTTTACTTCAGCATTTTCACTTAATTTATATTCGAATGTTTTTGGACTCCCGGCCCAATCTTCATTTTTGATTAAGCAATCTGTTTTTGAACCATTGTTTAGAATAAAGTAGCCAGTTTCAAATTTGGTTTGTGAAAAGATGCTTAAGGTTGATAATGAAATGATTGCGAAAAGTAACTTTAGTTTCATAAAATATTTGCCTATTAAGATTAATAAAGGCGTAAATATAGAACTATAATACTTTTATTCACTATCACTATCCAAAGCTCTTTTCAGCAATTTGTCATCAATATTTTTATTTGCCTTAGCTCCAAGCTTTTTAAGTTTTTCTACCCGTGTAATTAAATTACCTTGGCCAGTAAGTTTTTTCATTGCGCCATCGTAACTACCTTTTACTGTATTTAATTGTGAACCCACTTTTAATAAGTCATTAGTTAAATTAACAAAGGAATCATAAAGTCTTCCTGCCTGGGTGGCAATCTCAATGGCATTCTGTTGTTGTTTCTCGTTGGTCCACATACTGTCTACTGTGCGCAAGGTTGCCAATAACGTGGATGGAGTAACAATTACAATATTTTTTTCAAAAGCCCAATTGTAAAGATTGTTGTCCTGGTTAATCGCGACTGCAAATGCGGGCTCAATGGGTACGAAAAGTAAAACAAAATCCGGACTTTCTATTTCATAGAGAGTATGATAGTTTTTGCCGCTCAATTGCTCAATGTGCTTTTTAAGTGAGTTAACGTGCTCTTTTAAAAAACGAGCTCTTTGGTCTTCGTCATCTTCATTTACAAAGCGTTCATAAGCAACTAATGACACTTTGGAGTCAATAATCATTTTTTTGTTATCGGGTAAATGCAATACCACATCCGGTAAAACACGGCGCCCTTCATCGGTAGTAAAACTGTTTTGTACAAAGTATTCACGATCTTTTTCCAAACCACTTTTTTCGAGTACACGCTCCAACACTAATTCGCCCCAATTTCCCTGTATTTTACTGTCACCCTTCAATGCTTTGGTTAAGTTGGTAGCCTCTTTACTCATCTGTTCGTTCAGTTCTTTTAACCCGATAATTTGCTGTCGAAGCATCGCATGGCGATCAATACTTTCTTTATGGGTGTCTTCTACGCGCTTTTCAAAATTTTTTATTTTTTCCTGAAGTGGGTTAAGAATAACCTCAAGACTTTCTTTATTCTGCTTTGAAAATTTGGTCGATTTTTCATCCAAAATTTTATTGGCGAGGTTTTCAAACTCCTTTGTAAACTTCTCCTGAAGTTTTTCCACTTCTTCCTTTTGTTCACGGTTGCGTATTTCAAGATTTTCAAACTCTGAATTACGGCGCGTAAGTAGCATATTGATCTGTTCCTTTTCCAGTCTTAACGCTTCTTTTTCACGCAGGGTTGTTTCAAAACGCTCATTCAGTTTTTCCTCCTGCAGTTGTGCATTTTCAAGGCGCTCCTCAAGTTTACTTGTTTCGGTTTTGCTTTTTAAACGCGCAAAATAATTACCCAAAAAAGCGCCAATTAAAATGCAAATAGCGGCAAGTAATAGGAAAAGAAATGTTTCGTTCATTACATGAAATTTTAAAGTAAAGATACTTATTTTCGAATGGTAAACCGACCGGTTTTTCCGTCAAAATCAATTGTTTCTTTAGGAAAAAGAGAGTCAAATCTTCCTGCTTCAATCAGTTTGCAGGGGTCGTCAAAATATGTTTTTTCTTTTGCCATTATCAACATTTTATCGGTGAGTTGAATGGCCAGATCTATTTCGTGGGTTGAAAATAGAATTGTTTTTTGTGTTTCGGAAGCTAACTTCTTCAGTAATTTTAAAATATAGGCACGGTGATAAATGTCCAGATGCGTTGTAGGTTCGTCCAATATAATTATTGGCGTGTCCTGTGCCAATGCCCGCGCTATTGCCACGCGTTGCATTTGGCCGTCGCTCAGTTCAAAACATTTTCTATTAACCAAAACTTCAGTTTCTGTTGCATTTAACGCAAATTGAATTGCGTTTTTATCTTTTTCAGAAAGTGAGCCAATCCAGTTGGTATAAGGTTGTCTTCCCAAGGAGACCATTTCCAAAACTGAGAGATTTTTGGAGGCTGGCGCTTCCGTTAAAACCACACTTAATTGTGTCGCCAATTGAAATGAGGAATATTTGTTTAAATTTTTTCCGTTTAAAAATACTTCGCCTTTTAATGGGTTTTGCATTCCCGTTAAGGTTCGCAGTAATGTCGATTTGCCAATTCCGTTCGCTCCAACCAACCCAACTAATTCTCCTTTTTCAATTGAAAAATCGATTGTATCGGCAACTATCAGATTACCTGCTTTTTTCACATACCCCACGGAAAGGTTTTGTGCTTCCAGAATGATATTTTTTTCCTTTGAATCCATTTAGAAGAAAAGTTTTCGTTTACGGACCAAAAGCCAAATTACAACTGGTGCGCCAATAAGCGAAGTGATAGCGTTTATAGGCAATGTAAATTCACTGAACGGCAATTGCGCCACCGTGTCACAAATTAACATTAATAAAGCACCACAGACCAATACGGCCGGCATTAAGACCAAATGGTTTGAGGTTTTGTAAAATTGCCGTACCAAATGAGGTACCGCTAGCCCAACAAAGGCAATGGGTCCCACAAAGGCCGTAATGCTTCCGGCAAGAATACTTGTAGCGAGAATTATTATAAAAGTGGTTCTTTTAATATGAAGCCCCATGCTTTTTGCATAATTTTCACCTAAAAGTAATGCGTTCAATGATTTGCTGCTAAAAATACTTAACGCCAGACCTGCCAAAAAACAAATTGCTAAAGTCATAACACCTTGCCATGATTGGTTTCCTAAACTTCCAAAGGACCAAAAAATATATTGTTGCAGCTGTTCTGCATTGCTGAAATAGGACAGTACCGAAACCACAGCAGTTGTTACGCTGCCAAACATCAACCCGATGATCAATATTGCCATAGTATCCTTTATTCTGAAAGTTACAGCAAGCACAGCAAGTAGCACCAAAAAACTCCCCAATGCGGAAGCGATTACCAAGCTCCACTGACTTAATAGTAATGTTCCAAAAAAACCTCCAAATGCACTGGCTCCCAAAATTAAAAATGCGACGCCCAAACTTGCGCCGCTACTCAATCCTAAAACAAAAGGCCCAGCCAAAGGATTTCTGAATAAGGTTTGCATCAATAATCCAGAAATTGCCAAGCCACCGCCGGCAATCATTGCCGTAATTGCTTTTGGTAAGCGATAGTCCATTAAAATATAGCGCCAAGTTTCTTTTGAGGCGCCATTTCCTATGAAAACAGAAATTATTTCATCTAATGGAATAGAGACCGAGCCCATGCTTAAATTCAGCAAAAAAGCTGCAATGAGCACTAAAAATAGTAACATAAACTGAACCCGATATGCTGCTGTTGTTTGCATTATTGAAGTTGGTCAAAAAAGAAAATATCGTGATCGGGCAACAATTGTGGATGTAAAATTTTAATGAGGTCTTTCAATACCAAATCTGGTCGATTGGGTGCCAGTTCATAATAAACAATTCCACCCGATTCTCCTTTTTTCATGCTGTATGAATACACTTTTCCATTTTTATAGGCCTTAAATTGCGAATAGGCCTGGCTTGCGTTTTTCATTTCACCCAGACTTGTGAATTGTCCCGGCCCAATCCAAATCTCGGCGTTGTGGCCTTTTTCTAAAACAGACTCCAAATTTAATGACAAACTACCAGTACCCTCAGAGTCTTTCCAAAGGTAATCGCCATTTGCATCAGCTATAAACTGTGCTCCCCAGCTATTGCCCTGTGGCATATACCATACGTCTTTATACATTGCGCCACTAATAACAGTTGGTTTTTCCTTTGCTTCTGAAGCTATTTTTTTTGCAGATAGATATTCCTTTTCAATGCTCATAAAAATACTATCTGCTTCATTTTCTTTGTCGAAAAGAGCGCCAAAAAACTTGATCCATTCTGCTTTTCCCAATGGTGAAGTTTCTGTCCAATCTGAATTGTAAAGCACGGGAATCCCCGCTTTTCGAAGGGTTGAATAGGCAGAATTGTTTCCGTCCACGGCAAAACCAATTACTGCATCGGGGTTCAAATCTATTAAAATCTCTGTGTTTAAATCTTCGTTTTTACCAATCTCAGAAATTTTTCCTTCAGAAATTTTTGTTCGTGTTTTTTCTGAAGAAATATAATTCAGATTTGGAAAACCGATTAAGGTTTCCAATTCATCGAGCATTTCCAAAGAAGGAATGTGGGTAGTAGAGGTGACCACTATTTGTTTCACGGGAACTTCAACCACGGCGTCATAATTTTCAGGGTTTTTTAGGGGACTGTTTTTTTTAACTAAAGCATATTTAAATGTTTTGTCAGTTCCCGGCCATGGGTTTTTCAATGTTATTACTTTTATATTTCCCAGATCTTCAATTTCAAATCCCTTTGCATATATAACCTCAACCATTCTTTGGTTTTGAGATTCGCTTTTTGATAATTTGGGAGCGTCGCTGTTGTTTCTGCAAGCCGCGAAAAAAAGTAAAAAACTTAAGAGGAAAACAAATTTTTGCATCTTCAAAAATAATGGTTTTGTTTGGGCGAACTAATTTTTAAAACCTATTTTTGCAATGAATTTTGGTGAGCTGTTTTTCGTATTGGGAAAAGCTCTTAAAAGGGAATTCGGTTAAAATCCGAAGCTGTTCCCGCAACTGTAAGTCGTCCCGAAGTATTTTTGGGCGTGCATGCTTCAAAAACCACTGTTCGCATTTGGCGGATGGGAAGGTTGCACAAAAGACAAGCCAGGAGACCTGCCTTATTCGTAACATAAAATATCAAACTTTCGGGATAAAGGTTGAATTATGAAGCAAATAGGTTTCCATATTATTTTGATTATTTTTCTGTGCTCCATTTCTGCGAATGCACAATTGGATAGTATTCAGCATTTGCCAGAAGTTATGCTGACCGATTCTAAACTCGTACATTTTTCAAAAGGTTTTAAACTTGAAAAACTTGATGATTCCATTGTGGGGAGAAATGCTAACTCACTAACGGAAACACTTCGATACAATTCTTCAATATATTTTAAGGAGAATGGATATGGTATGGTTTCCTCTCCTTCCTTTCGGGGAACAAATGCCGCCCAGACTGCCGTAATTTGGAACGGAATCAATATAAATTCGGTCTTCACCGGGCAAACCGATTTCAATATAATTTCTCCATTAAACTATGATGAAATTTCAATAAGAAGTGGCGGTGGTGGGGTACAATACGGTAGTGGTGCCGTGGGTGGCAGTATTCATTTAAATAATACTTTTTCTTTTAAAAAAATAGATACCACAGAGCTTGGCCTTCGTTTTGGAAGTTTTGCAACCTTGGGGGGCAGTGCCAGTACTACGCATACTTGGGGCAATCATTATTTGAATGTAGGTGTGGATTTTATCAGTTCAGATAACGATTACGATTATGTGGGAAAGAATCAAAAAAACAATCACGGAGAATTTTTACGTTTTTCAGCAAAAATAAATGAAGCCCGAAAACTGGAGAATGGAGTAGCAACCTGGAATTCGGAATATACCTATAACGATCGAAACTTTTCAGGAAGCTTAAATACGGTGGGTACGGACGCTTATAAAGACATCGCTACGAGAAATCTTTGGCAGATACAGCAAAAATTGGGAGCATTTCAAACAAAAATTGCTGCGGCACATCTCTTTGAACAGTACCGTTACTTCCCCAATAGTGAAGAATCATTTTATGACGAAGGAAGCGCCAATACATTTGTTAGCTACTTTCAAGCAGAGGTTTTTCTTCTGAAGAAGTTACGCATTCATGGAAAGTTAGAGTATAATTATATCACTGCTGAAGGGACTAATGTGGGAACAAATGACCGTAAAACACTAGCTGCAGTATTTTTATTAAATCATAAGATTTCGGAAAAGTTTACATACGAGATTAATCTTAGAAAAGAGTTTTTGAATGAATTTGACAACCCTTGGCTTTTTTCAGCAGATGCAAAGTGGAAAATCTCACCACGTTATGGAATTCGATTGAATGGCTCAAAAAACTACCGTATTCCTACATTCAACGATTTATATTGGTACGCAGGCGGAAATGCTAATTTGCAGCCTGAAACTTCGTACCAAGTGGAAATGGGCCAGGAATTAACCTTCGGAAAGCTTAGTACAGATATTGCTGCCTATTATATTTCTTCCGAAAATTTAATCAAGTGGGTTCCCGGAAATAGCGGAATTTGGGAGCCGATGAATATTCAAAAAGCCCGAAATTATGGTTTTGAGGCTGCCATTGGCTACTTCATAAAATTAAACAACCAACAAACATTGGATTTTAACGCAAACTATTCTTATACACAGGCACAAGATTTGGAAAAGGAAAAACAGCTTATCTACGTTCCCTTCCATAAAGCCAGTGGGACCTTGGAGTACACTCATAAAAAACTTAATGTCTACGCCCAGGGTTTGTTTAATGGTAAGGCCTATACAACTACCGACAATAGTGATAGTGTTGCGGGTTATACTGTTTTCAACTTTGGCGCTGAATATCAATTACCTTTTGAACCAAATATCACTTTTGGAGGACGACTTAAAAATATTTTCAACACCTACTATGAGAATGTTGCTTTTAGACCGATGCCTTCAAGAAATTTTGAAATATTCTTAAACTTTAAAATATAACTAAAATGAAAATGATGAATAAAATACTTTTTGTAATAATGACCGCTCTACTATTTATATCCTGTAGCAATGACGACGATACTCCACAGGAATATATACCTGCAGCTTTTGAAAAGGGCATTTTAATAACCAATGAAGGCCCCTTTGGAAATGGTAGTGGTAACATTACTTTTGTCTCTGAAGATTACAGTACCGTTACCCAAAATATTTATAGAACCGTAAACGGCACCCAACTGGGCAACATTGTTCAATCTATGGGGTTTCAAGATGCCAATGCCTATATAGTTGTGAATAACTCAAATAAAATAATGGTTGCGAACAGATATTCTTTTGAAGCTGTGGACTCCATTAAAACAGGAATTAATAATCCACGTTACTTTATTGGTGTAGATGGTAATAAAGGATATATAACAAACTGGGGCGACCCCAATGATACCAATGATGATTTTGTAGCTGTTTTGGATTTGCGTGATAATACCGTTTCTTCAACAATTCCAGTTTCTTTTGGACCAGAAAGAATGGTTTCCTACAATAGCAAAATCTATGTTGCCCACCAAGGTGGCTTCGGGCAGAATAACGTAATCTCCGTAATTTCAGGAAATACACTTGAAAGTACAATTACGGTAGGTGATGTTCCAAACTCCATGGTGGTTTCGGGTAATTCCCTATTTGTATTGTGTGGAGGAAACCCTAATTATACTGGAAATGAAACTGCGGGCTCTCTAGTAGAGATAAATCTTTCAAATAATGAAATTTTAAATACATATACATTCGGTACCGTTGAACATCCATCAAATTTAACAATGGATGGAAACAATCTTTTTTACTCTTTGGATGGAAAGGTTTATAGCCTTAACATCACTTCTATTTCCTTACCGGGAAATAATATTATCGATGGCTTCTTCTATACTATGGAAGCAAAGGATGGAATGCTGTATGCTACAGATGCAGACGATTTTGCGAGTAGAGGTTCATTGATAATATATGATCTCTCAACGAATCAACAAGTTCAGGATTTCCAAACTGGGATAGTGCCAGGTGGTATATATTTCAATGAATAGTTTAACTATAAGATAAATGAAAAGCTCCGTTGATTTTTTAAAATTCAACGGAGCTTCTTTTTTAAATGCACGATCTTTAGTTGCCAATCATTTTCCCATAAATAGGAGAATCAGCGTTACTGTCTGAAAATTCTTTTAGATACTGAACCCCCTTATTGGATGGCATAGGCCGGCCTGCAATCTCGAAGAGTGCAGCGGCAAGCAAGGGTTCATTTTCATCGCCCAATTGCCCTAGATTGAAATAATTTTCCTGCAATGGAATTTGGGGGAATAACCCTTCGGTAAAATCTGTATTTCCAGCAGCATTTGCTGTTTTAAATACCAAAGGAAGCATAGCATAGGTATGGTTTGGATTGGCCTCACTTCTGCTAAACTGTGGCGCTGGGGCATCATATAAAAGGAAAGAAGCTTGAAATTTTCCTGTGGTAGTATCACCCACCTGAACAGCATCTATATAGGGCTTTAGTCCGTTCAAAACCAGTTCGCTGGCCGAAGCGGTTCTTCTGGTGGTAATAATATAAACTTGTGAAAGGTTTAGACTGCTAATGGAGCTTCCATTGCTAATGGTGCTGTCAAAAAGACCATTTTCAGCATAATCAGCTTGTCTATCGTCATTCCAGAATTCTTGATAAAAAACCTGACCGTTAAACTGTCCCGTAATCATACTGGCCAGATCTGTCGCAGTTTCAACGGATCCACCTCCATTGTATCTAAGGTCGAGCACCAAGCTGCTCACGCCATCTGCTTTAAACTGTGCAAAGGCATTGTTTAGTTCGGTATCATAATCCTTAATGAATCCATTATACATTAAATAGCCTATTTTATTTCCGTTAACGGTAAGTGTTTCAGCTTTATATACTGGATTTTCATTGTACTGTGTTTTGTTCAGAAGCGCTGTTTCTCCCGTCAAGGTAAAATCAGTTCCGTTATAAGTGGCAAGTCCAATAGTATAACTATTTGGCGCCAACAGATCGTTATAATTGTTTTCATTTATTTGTTGGCCATCAACTGTGGTAAAAAGATCACCTCTTTTCAAACCTTGTGATTGTGCATCGGTATTGGGAAGTACGTAGCGCACGTATCCAAAAACATTTCCGCTGTTGTCTGGATAATAAACTAGACCAAATTCCATTCCGTTACTTAGGGTTATCCCACTAAGTGCATTCTCAATAAGTGTATAGTCACTGTAAAGATTGCTGAAACGATCTTGGGGTGATAACAAATAATCAAATAGGGTTTCTGGAGTTTGATAATTACTTAAAAAATTATTTAGCTCATCTTGGTTGGCAAAAGCATCATTCGCCAGTTCTGGAGTGTCCGCTTTATATAGGTAAAAATAATTGAGTCCGCGATAAATAAAATTCTGAATGTCTATGGTAGATGCGGGTTGGAGATTGTCGTCAGCATCTTCAAAACACGAACCGAAAAGTAAGGAAACGATTAATAGGGAAATGAAAATTCTTTTCTTCATAAATAGGTTTATTAAAGTATTCTTTTTAAACAGGTAAATTAGGGATTAAATTGTAACGGTAAAAATATGCTTTTTTAGCTGAAATCTTTCAGAGACTTTTTACACTATGCAATTTGGTCGAAAATTCACGGATAAAATTTCAATGTAACAAAAATAGAACCTATTCGTCATTTAAATAGACGGGACAACAACCAACAACCAACCAAAATGGAAAAGAACGAGTTTATTACTTTAATAATGCCCTTTAAGGATAAGCTGTACCGTTTGGCAAAACGAATTTTGATCTCAAAGGATGAAGCTGAGGATGCCGTGCAGGAAGTGTTTTTGAAATTGTGGAACGGAAAACAAAATATTGAAAACTATAAAAATCCCGAAGCTTTCGCAATTACAATGACCAAAAATTATTGCTTGGATCGTTTGAAATCGAAACAGGCATCAAATTTGAAAATTGTACATAACAATTATCAAACCTCAGAAAATATTGAAAAGAAAATTGAAGCGAATGACGGGGTTGAAATTGTTTTCAAAATTATGGAAACCTTGCCAGAGCAACAACGAATCGTTCTTCAATTGCGCGATGTAGAACAATTTGAATTTTCAGAAATAGCGCAGATGCTTGATAGTAACGAAACCGCAATACGAGTGGCACTTTCCCGGGCCCGCAAAACAGTTAGGGACGCAATGATAAAAAATTATAATTATGGAGTCAGTTAAAATAAAACAATTACTTGAGGCCTATTTTGAAGGTACAACCACCCTTGCAGAAGAAAAATTGTTACAAGACTATTTTAACAATGAAAGGGTTGCGGATGATTTAACTCAGTACCGGCCAATTTTTGCAGGTCTAAAGGCTGCAAAATCAGAACGTTCTACCAGAACATTTGCCTTGCCTGAATCAAAACCACGGAGTAATAAAGCCTGGTGGTATTCCATAGCCGCAATGCTTGTTGTAGCGTTTGGGGTGGGTAGTTTTTATCTATCACAACCCAATTACTCTCAAGAGGAAAAAGAGGCTCTGGCGGCGTTTGAAAAAAGCAAGCAAGCAATGATGCTGCTTTCTGAAAACCTAAATAAAGGTACAGAACAGCTTACCCTTGTGGGGCAATTTGGAAAAACAAAAAATAAAATTTTTGAATAATAACTTTTAACAACTTAATAACACTTATAAACGATGAAAAAAATAGCAATAGTAATAGCACTGGCAATAGCTCCTATGGTTTCTTGGGCTCAAAACGCTTTTGATTCCTTTGAAAACGAAAAAGATGTAACCTCTGTAGTGGTTACCAAAAACATGTTCAAGCTTTTGAGCAAAATGGATCTTAATTCCACCGATCCAGATGCGCAGGCTTATTTGAAAATGGTAAACGATCTTGACAATATTAAGATTTTTACCACTAACAATCCCGCCATTTCACAAAAAATGGATGCCGCTGTGGCAAAATATATTTCTTCCTCTAAAAATTTAGGTGAATTGATGCGCGTAAAAGAAGATGGCAGAAATATAAAATTCTACAGCAAAGAAGGCAAAAATGAAAACTTTGTAAGCGAGCTGTTGATGCATATGGAGGGAATTGTGGATGGAAAACCCACAACCGTTATTATGAGCATCACTGGAAATATAGATTTGAAGCAAATTTCAAAATTGACTGAAGATCTAAAAGTTCCCGGTAGCGAAGAACTTAAGAATATTGACACCAAGAAAAAGCAATAAATATGGCTTCATTACTGAAATATTTTATGGCTTTAATACTTGGGGCACTAGCATTGGTTTCCTGTAGTGACAAGTCCTTGCAAAAGTACTTGGTGGAAAAGCAAGACGATGACAAATTTGTAAAAATGGACATTGCAGCCAGTTTGCTCCAAGGAAACGCCAGTAATTTTACTCAGGAGGAGAAAGACATCCTGAATACTATTAAAAAAGTGAATGTTGTTGCTTATCCCATAGTTGAAGGTGATACGGCCGATTATGAAATGGAACGACAAAAGTTAAAGGATATCCTTGATCAAGAACAATATAAAGAACTTACCCGCATTAAAAGCAATGAATGGAACGCAACTTTAAAATATACTGGTGAAGAGGATGCTATAGATGAGGTGATTGTCTTTGCGAGTGATGATAATCGTGGCTTTGCGGTCTTCAGATTGTTGGGCGAGAATATGCGGCCCGACCAAATGTTAAAGCTTATGAAATCTGCTGAAAGAGGCGATTTGGACGTCTCCAAACTCGAAGGTTTTGGAAAGATATTTAAAGATTAAATTAGTTGATTAATAGTCAAAGGGCTTCTTCCGCTATGCGGTGAAGCCCTTTTTTAGTAAACCAATTAAATTAAATACCTGTATAATTCGCAGGAGTAACATTTCGCATTTCTTGCTTAACGCTTTCAGATACTTCCAAGGTTTCAATGAAATTTGCGATTGAAGTTTGGTTGATTCGTTCGTTAGTACGTGTTAAACCTTTCAGTGCTTCGTATGGGTTTGGATAGCCTTCTCTCCTTAAAATAGTTTGGATTGCTTCTGCTACAACAGCCCAATTATTCTCCAAATCTTCATCAAATTTTGATTGGTTCAACAATAACTTGTTAAGACCTTTCAAAGTAGAGTGAAAAGCTATAAGTGTATGCCCAATGGGAACGCCAATATTTCTTAAAACGGTACTATCGGTAAGATCGCGTTGCAATCTACTTATAGGAAGTTTTCCCGAGAGATGCTCAAAAAGCGCATTTGCAATTCCCAAATTACCTTCACTGTTTTCAAAGTCTATAGGGTTTACCTTATGCGGCATGGCACTGGAGCCAACTTCACCTTTTTTAATTTTTTGTTTAAAATAATCCATGGAAACGTAGGTCCAAATATCCCTGTCCAAATCAATCAAAATGTTATTGATTCGTTTCAAACAATCAAAAAGAGCGGCCATATGATCATAATGCTCTATCTGGGTAGTAGGGAAGGAGTGGTGCAGCCCTAATTTATCTTGTACGAAATTTTTTCCGAACGCTCTCCAATCAATATCGGGATAAGCTACTTTGTGTGCGTTAAAATTTCCGGTTGCGCCACCAAATTTTGCAGCACTTTTTATATCGTTCATCAAATCAAACTGTTCCTCTATTCGAACTACAAAAACTTCAATTTCTTTTCCCAGGCGTGTTGGGGAAGCAGGTTGCCCGTGTGTTCGTGCAAGCATGGAAACTTCAGACCATTCTTCGGAAAGTAGTTTCAATTTATTTTTTACTTCCATCAAAAGGGGTACATACACATTGTTGATGGCATCTTTCAGCGAAAGCGGAATTGCAGTATTGTTTATATCTTGTGAGGTCAGGCCGAAGTGGATAAATTCTTTGTATTTCTGAAGATTTAAATCGTCAAACTTTTCTTTTATAAAATATTCAACAGCTTTTACATCGTGATTGGTCACTTTTTCGGTTTCCTTAATTTTTACGGCGTCCTGCACAGTAAATTCAAGGTACAAGTCTCTTAATTTTGAAAAGTTGTTTTGCTCAAAATCACTTAATTGGGGAAGCTCCAGTTCCACCAAGGCAATAAAATATTCAATTTCCACCTGCACGCGATAGCGGATAAGCGCTTCTTCAGAAAAATATGGAATAAGACTGGAAGTTTTTGATGCGTATCTGCCATCTATTGGCGAAATGGCTTGTAATGCGTTGGTGTACATGATTTAAAATTTAAAAGCGCAAAGATACAAAAGACCACTGAGTTATAAAGGAAGAGTCTGAGTATAAAATTTTACTTCTCATTTTATCTTCTGCCTTAATAAAATGCCAACAAAATGTTTTTTTAAGATAATGGATGATTAAAAAAATAAATCCTTTTGAAATTTTATGATTTTGTTGGCTTTCAAAGGTTTATTATGAGGTTAACTTAGATGAGAAAAGAAAATTGATTTATTAATTTAAACAAATTGCTATGAGTACACAAAATCAAAATCAGCAATGGAATCCTCAAAATGAGCAGCAAAATCAACAGAGGAATCCTCAAAACAGACCACAAAACCAACGTCATCCTGAAGAAGAGGAAGAATAAGTTTTTTTAAAATTCAGTATCCACTTTACGGATACGACAAAACCCCTTAATCAACACAATGAGAAAGGGGTTTCTTATTGTGGGGATTTAAAGAAAAGAGTGGATTGGTAAATATATTGAAAAATAATTGTTTTGTGGTATTTTACAAACGATATATGTTAATTTAAAAGAGTTTTAATTAATAATTTAGCAATATTGCAGCAAATATTTTAATTATGAGCAATAACCAAAATCCAAAACATAGTGTAGGTAAAGGTGCCCAAAGTGAGCATCACAACGAGCCAGATGAAAAGAGTTACGCTAAAAATGATAATGAATCAGAAAAAACTGAAAACCAAAAGGATGATATCGATTATTTGGAACAGAAATGGAAAAAAATAGCTTCTGATTTTAATAAGAATTATAATCTAGATATAAGTGCTTCTGAATTTAAAGATAATTCCTTTTCAGAAACCTTAAAAAAGCTCGAAGCCAAAACAGGAAAATCTAGTGCCCAACTACAAAAGGAAATAAGAAACTGGAAATAGCAGTTGTACCTACTTAACACAACTGTAAAAACCCTTCCAACCTCGCTGCAAGGAAGGGTTTTCTATTTTTTAATAAAAAATAATAGTTGAAAAAACATTTTGGGTTAATGATTGGTTCTTTTGAGTTAAAAAAATAGCTTCAGCAACACTACTTTAGCAGCAGTAAAGAACTGCTATGAAGAAGAGGAAGCTCCAGTTGAAATTTATTTTGACTGGAGTTTTTTATTTATCCAAGTGTTTTTTTCGAAATTCCGAAGGTGATATACTATATTTTTCCTTAAATATTTTAGAAAAGTAACTTTTACTGCTTAATCCAATTGCATTTACAATTTCAGAAATACTAAGATCTGTTTTGGTCAAAAGACTGTATGCGGCATCAAGCCTCGTTTTTTGCACATAATTGTTTACTGTGGTGCCATAAAGTTTTTTGAAACCTTCCTGTAGTTTATTTATATTTAGTCCCGCTTCACGGGCTAAATTCTCAACTGTGGGTACATCTGAAATATTGCTTTCTATAAGACTGGAAATATGGTTTATCTGTTTTAATTCCGTAGAGCGAATGAGCGTGCGGCTCCCTTCGTCTTTTTTATCATCTTGATATTGGAGAATCTGATGCGTTAAAATTTGATACGCCATACCTTCCAAAAATAATTTACGGGTAAAATTTTCATCAGTAAAATCAACCATTTGGGTCAGAATATCTGCAATATTAAGGCTGTAGTTTCCGCTGTGATAAAAAGCTCCGTTGGCTTTAATATCCTTAAATAATTGCTCCAGTTCGTCATCCAGGCTTTTAATGTCACATTCCATCTTGGCTTGAAACTTTTCACGATCTATTTCTAAGCTGTTAACGGTTATACGCTGGTTGGCTTCAAAAAATAATACATGGCCATTGTGTTTGCTGCTGGCTACAATTGCGTTTTGATATTGCTTAATCTCGTGCAGGTCTTCTTCATTCTCAAAACGGTGCTGTAAGATGCCATTAACCGTATAGAGAAATTTTAGTGGGTGTATATGGTTTACCACAAAATGTATTTCCATATCTTCCTTGAAAAGACAATTATACTGGATAAGACCCAGCCCCCCTTCAAAATTAATCCCGCGTATAGTACCCTCTCCAACCGATTCGGGCAACTGCAATAAATATTCGCCGCAATTTTCGGAATAGGAAATATTGAAAACTTCTGCTATATCCCTTATTACATCCTTTAAGGGAAGTGAGTTAACTTGAATGAGATTCATCTGGAGGTTGTTTTGTTAAGCCAAAATACTACTTACAATTGAAATGTAATATTCTATATACAAACATTATTTAACTTAAATATAATTTTAAGGTATAACACGTTGTTTAACAATGTGTTTTAAGAAAAAAATTATTAAAAAAAAACATAGTAGAAAAGTGTTTTTAAAAAAGATTTAAAACTATTCGTAATATCTTTTGCGTTTTTTTCGTTTCTGGGTGATAAGTGAAATAAGTAAACAAGCTCCCAAAACATAAAAAATGATTTTGGCAGGTTCAATTGGACCAAACCCCAATCCTAAAAAACCAATAACTGCGGCTACCACCGCTAAAAATAAAAAAAGAAAGGTCCAGAGCATGGTAAGAGGTTTGTGGTTTATAAATTATTAGTTGTCACTATTATAAAGATATTCAATCAATGGATTTCATACTAATTTATTTCCACCTTTTTTTAACTCATTTAAAACTTCAACTGTTATTTTTTTAAGTTTTCACTGAAATATTTTAGATGCAATTTTATATATAAAGAGTTATAAGTTAAGGCTTAAACAGCTCCATCCATAATCTCTTGTACCACTTCTGGGTTGAGCAGGGTAGAAATATCACCTAAATTGGCAGTGTCCTTTTCTGCAATTTTTCTAAGTATCCGACGCATAATCTTACCACTTCGTGTTTTGGGTAAGCCAGTAGTAAACTGTATTTTATCAAGTTTTGCAATTGGACCAATATGTTCAGTAATAATCTGGTTAATTTCTTTACGCAAATTTTCGTGCAGACGGCTTTCACCTATTTCTTTTAAAATAACAAATCCATAAAGCGCATTACCTTTAACATCGTGTGGGAAGCCTACAATGGCGCTTTCCGCCACAGCTGGATGTTCGTTAATTGCATCTTCAATAGGTGCAGTACCCAGATTATGACCAGAAACAATAATAACATCATCTACACGGCCTGTGATACGATAATAGCCTGTGCTGTCACGCAAAGCCCCATCACCGGTAAAATATTTGTTTTCAAAAGCCGAGAAATAAGTTTCACGATAACGCTCGTGATTGCCCCAGATGGTTCTAGCCATTCCTGGCCATGGATATTTTATGCACAAGCGCCCACTTACGAGATTGCCTTTTAATTCTTCACCATTCTCGTCCATTAGCGCGGGTTGTATACCTGGTAATGGCAGTGTGGCATATGTGGGAATGGTGGGTGTAGAGTAAGGAATGGGCGAAATCATTATGCCGCCAGTTTCGGTTTGCCACCAAGTATCTACAATAGGGCATTTTCGCTTCCCGATGTTTTCATCATACCAATGCCATGCTTCCTCATTTATTGGTTCACCCACACTGCCTAAAATTTTTAAGGAAGAAAGATTATAGTTTTCGGAAAAATCCAAGCGTTCCTTTGCTAATGCACGTATAGCTGTGGGCGCAGTATAAAACTGATTAACTTTATGTTTTTCCACAACCTGCCAAAACCTTCCAAAGTCAGGGTAGGAGGGAACGCCCTCAAACATTAAGGTTGTGGCGCCATTTGCCAACGGTCCGTAAACTATATAACTGTGGCCGGTAATCCAGCCAATATCAGCAGTACACCAATACACATCATTTTCCCTGTATTGAAAAACGTTTTTAAATGTATAGGCGGTATAGACCATATAGCCCGCAGTGGTATGGACCATCCCTTTGGGTTTTCCCGTACTGCCTGAAGTATACAGAATAAATAATGGGTCTTCGGCATCCATAATTTCAGGCACACAATCGTGATAGGCCTCGTCCAATAGCGGCTGTAACCATTTGTCTCGATTTTCTTTCATCGTTATTTCAGTATGGGTGCGCTTGGCTACCAACACTGTTTTAACGCTTGGACAGGATTCCAATGCCTCGTCCACAATTCCTTTTAAATCAATGGTTTTGTTGCCACGATAAGAGCCATCACTGGTAATGACCATTTTACATTCAGAGTCATTAATCCGGGTAGAAAGTGCCGTTGAGGAAAAACCGGCAAAAACCACCGAATGTATAGCGCCAATACGGGCACAGGCCAATACTGAAACAGCTAGTTCAGGAATCATGGGGAGATAAATACAAACTCTATCTCCTTTTTTTATCCCTTGTTCCAACAGTACGTTTGAAAATCTGCAGACACGATCATGTAACTCTTTATAGGTTATATGTTGGGCTTCTTCAGCGGGATCATTTGGTTCAAATATTATCGCAGTTTTGTTGCCGCGGGTGTAGATATGTCGATCTATGCAATTTTCGGTAATGTTCAGTTTAGCACCTTTAAACCAAGAAACCTCAGGTTTCGCTAAATCATACTCCAACACTTTATTCCACCGATGGCGCCATAAAAAATTTTCTTCTGCAATTTCTTCCCAAAAGTTTTCCGGGTCTCGGACTGATTTTCTATAAACCTGAAAGTATTCTTCTAAATTTTTGATGTGATAATTGCTCATATTTTAAATGTTTTGAGGTACGGTTCTGAAGATCATGGCTTTCATTCAGAAATATATTTAATTCAGCTGAATCATAAAACGAAAAAGTAAGTTTTTTGAAGAATAATTTTTAAAGAACCAGTGTCATATAAAATTTATTGATATGATTGGATCAAAAACAAAAAGCCCACAACAAAAATTGTGGGCTTTATTCAGCGGAGAAAGAGGTATTTGAACCTTTAATATCTTAACATACTTAAATATATTCAAACTTAACAAAATCAATGCCTTGTTGATAAGTGTATATCTTAATATAGGTTCATATCCATACTTAAACGTATCTTTACTGTCAACTAAACTGTCAACTACTTTAAAGATATGAGAAGCACGTTTAATATCAAAGAACCCAATAAAGACGGGGAATCACTTATTCTTTTTTCAGCTTACTTCAAAAGTGAAGCGCGTAAATTTGTCTATTCTACTGGTGAAAAAATTCATCCTGATGAGTGGGATTTTGACAATAGAGAGCCTAATAATCTTAAAGGGAGAACCGATGAAGCCAATAGGCATAGGGCTATTAAAAGACAATTAGACAGGTATTCAAACTTCTTTTCCGATACTATACAAAATTATAAATTAGCAAATAGAGAAATTGTTGTTTCAGATATTAAAGATGATTTTGATGCGGAGTTTAAGCGAACGAAAGCGATAAGCAGTAAGTTTTTTGATGTATATGATATTTTTATAATAGAAAAAAAGAATGATTATACAGAAGGAGCTAATTCAGAAACAACTATTAAGCGTTATGAATATAACAAGAAACTGCTAATTGATTTCCAAGATAACCAAAATAAGAAAATACACTTCAATCAGATAAATAAAAGCTTTTACAATTCATTTATTGAATATTGTATAACAACTAAGAGCCATTCGGCAAATACGCTTAGAAGGAATGTAGGGTTATTTAAAACGTTTCTTTATTGGTCGTTAGAAAACGGATATACATATAAAGCAGATTTTCAAAAATTTAAAGCACCAAAGGCACAACAAACTGATGAGGTTGCTTTGACTTTAGACCAAGTAAAAGAAGTATTTGAATTTGACCTCAGCGAAAAACCTAAATTAGAAAGAGTAAGAGATTTATTTGTTTTTGGTTGTGCTACTGGAATGAGAATATCCAACTATTCAAAAGTTGAAAAGAAAGATATTCACAATGGACTAATCAAAGTAAGAGACAAGAAAAATACAGATAAAGCTTTAGAAATCCCATTAAACGATTTTTCACAATTAATTTTAAAAAAATACGATTATAGTTTACCTAAAATTTCTAACCAGAAATTTAATGACTATATAAAAGATGTATTCAAACTAATAGGGTACGATGAGAACATTAAAAAGACTATTAAAATAGGGAAGGACCTAATTGAACAAATAAACCCATTATACGAGCGTATTTCAAGCCATACGGCAAGAAGGAGCTTTATTACAATAATGAAAGACCAAAAGATACCCGATAAGGTAATTATGAGCATTACAGGGCATAAAAGCTTAGAAGTGTTTAATAAATATTATAAGCCAAATGATGAGGTTAAAAAGGATTTTATGCAAACGGTTTGGAAAGCAGATAGAACACAATTAAAAAAGTTAGTAAATGAATAGAAAACATATAGGGTTTGAATTAGCTAAAGGTGAAAGGTCAACTTTAATTACTGTAGACAGCGAATTACGAGATTATTTTAAAAGCTTATTTTCAAAAAAAAATCATACAGATTATTTAAAAGAGTTTCTAATTCAAGAGGAGTTATATAATTCAATTCAAAGTAATTTCAATGAGTTAAAGAAAAACTCTTTGCCAATTAATATAAAAGAGGACTGTTTATATTGTAATGAATTAAATCCAAATGAGGATCAAGAGAGAAAATGTGAAAGATATTATACCCAAATGGATGTAACTTTTAATGTGGCATCTTCAGAGTTTATTAATATTGTTTTAAGGAATAGTAATATATATAATAATAAAAATGATTTACAAGAATTAACTAAATGCTTTTATAATTGTTTTCATTTTATTAATGGCAAAGGACTTTTGTATTTTGATGTAGAACAATTAAAAAAATATACACTTAGTACTAACTTTAAGGTCCTTTCAAAATTGTTTGAAAATTCAGAAATATTTGAAAGTTTAAGTAATATAAACAATACTATTAATTACTTAAATGATAAAGAAACTGAAAACGAATTATTCAATAAACAAGATGACAACTTTATATTAATTCAAAAAAAATACTTTGAAAGAAAAAGAGATTATTTAAACGAAAAGTTAAGAATTGCAGAATTTGAAGGAAAAAAATTTGATGAACGAAAAGAGTTTGCAAATAGTGGTTTGAGACCAAATAGAACGGATTTAGCCTATTTTATTTACTATTTAGAAGCTTCCAAAACAAAAATAATTGAAAGTGTATTTCCTTCAGATAAGGCGTGGAAAGAGATAGGGGATAAGTTTGAAAAAAGCCCAAAAAATATTCAGAAAATGTATAATTTACTTTTAACGAAAAATGAAAGGCTTAAAAATAGGAGAGATAACAATTTGTTATATGTAATAGAAAATATGCTTACTGAATACCCTAAAGCTCTAAAACTTGCAAAAGATGAGCTTAAATTGGCTCAATTAAATTCGTAGTACTTACTACATAGTTACTATTGAGAATATTGTTTAGTACTATCTAATACTTTGCTACAGTAATTAAAAAATACTGTAGCAATGACAAATCCATTTGAAACAATAAACGAGCGTTTATTAAACATTGAAACGCTACTTCTGGAGATTAAACACAAGCCCGTAGAAGTAGAAAACCCAGAAAATCTTACCGTAAAAGAAACCGCTGATGTATTAAAAGTATCGGAGCAGTCCGTACATAATTATATCAAAAAAGGTTTAATTCCTGCTCAGAAAGTTGGTAGAGTATTACTAATAAAAAGAACTGATTTAGAAAATTCATTAACTGAGGTTAAGTCTCTAAAATATAAGAGAGCCTAACCTCTTTTTGTATTCCTAAAATCATATTCTCAGATGAGTAATATCTATACATTAGCAGATAACGGGACAAACAAAACAGGGCAAAATAACATAATTGTCAATGGAAAGGGCTCAGACCTCAGCAAAAAAGAGGCTTTAAAAGGTAGAGCTAAACGAAAAACCATTACTCAAATAATGATGTTAAACCTCATCACAATAGCACAGCAAAACGGAGAGCCAGAATTAGAAAAATCCTACTGGAATACCTACTATTGCCAACAGAATATTATTACAGCAGATGGTAGGTTATATGGCAAATATTGTAAAAATAGATTTTGCACTTTGTGCTGTGCCAATCGCAAAGCTGAAATGATAAATAAATACTATCCAATAATGAAAGATTGGAAAGAGCCATACTTCCTAACATTAACTGTAAAAGCGTGTAATGCTCAGCAATTAAAAGCCTATATAAACTCTATGCTTAGCACGTTTCAAAAAATAATAGAAAAACACAGAAAAAAGCACCAACGGGGCAAAGGAAAAAAATTGATAGGGGTGAAATCTTTGGAAAGCAATTTTAATCCCGTTAAGAATACATACAACCCGCATTTTCATATAATTACTAAAGAGAAATGGATGGCTGAGGTAATTTTAGAAGAATGGCTAAACAGAAGTAAAAAGGGATATACCTTAAGATGGTCTCAAAACTTACAACCCGTTCATAATTTACAAACAGGTTTAATTGAAATTATAAAATATGGCAGTAAAATTTTTACTGAGCCAGATTTAAAGAAGAAAGCAAAAGAGACAGATACAGCTTATATTTATTTAAGAGCATTAGATACAATCCTAACAGCAATGAAAGGAAAGCGCATTTTTGATAGATTTGGTTTTAATGCACCTAAAAATTATAAACCAAAATATACACCTGCAAAGTTATTATCTAACTTTAGCGAATGGGAGTACAATACTGAGCGTTCTGATTGGATTGATGCACTTACAGGAGAAGTACTTACAGAGTACAAAATACCTTCTCATCTACAGGCAATTTTAGAAAATAATATTAATAAAGATTTGAAATAAGTAATTTTTAAATAAATTACTCAAATGAATTATTTAGGATTTATTAATACTTAATGTAATATTGTTGAATACATTTAGCAACCTATTTAAATTATAAAGATATTGCTGTTTAATTCAATTGACTTTGCAATCTTTTTACCAATAGTATTTATACTATATTGGTTTGTAACAGATAAAAATTTAAAACTTCAAAATTTTCTTATTGTTGTTGCAAGTTATTTATTTTATGGGTGGTGGGACTGGCGATTTCTATCTCTTATTTTTTTTAGTACTCTTGTTGATTATGCGGTCGGTCGTGGGCTTTCCAATGAAGAAAATCTAACCAAAAGAAAGATTTTACTTTGGATAAGCATCATAGTAAACCTGGGGTTTCTCGGGTTTTTTAAATATTATAATTTTTTTATATACAATTTTGCAACAGCTTTTTCATTTTTTGGAGCTCCATTAAATGCAAATTCACTAAATATTATTTTACCTGTAGGCATTAGTTTTTATACATTTCAAACATTGAGTTATTCAATTGATGTTTACAAACGTAGATTAGAACCTACGAAAGACTTCATTGCATTTTCAGCATTTGTTAGTTTCTTTCCTCAACTTGTAGCTGGCCCAATTGAACGAGCTACAAATTTACTTCCTCAATTCTTTAAAAAACGAAATTTTGATTACTCCGAAGCGGTAGACGGAATGAGACAGATACTGTGGGGTTTGTTTAAAAAAATTGTAATTGCGGATAACTGTGCTCAATATGCTAATATAATTTTTAACAATTCATCTGAATATTCAGGGAGTACGTTGTTTTTGGGAGCTTTATTTTTTACGTTTCAAATTTACTGTGATTTTTCAGGTTATTCAGATATAGCAATTGGTACTTCACGTCTATTTGGGTTTAACTTAAAACAGAACTTTGCATTTCCCTACTTCTCAAGAGATATTGCAGAATTTTGGAGACGTTGGCACATTTCTTTATCAACGTGGTTTAGGGATTACCTATACATTCCTTTAGGAGGTAGCAGAGGAGGAACTTGGATAAAAATTAGAAACATTTTTATAATATTTATTGTAAGTGGTTTTTGGCACGGAGCAAATTGGACTTTTATAGCTTGGGGTGCTTTAAATGCGCTATATTTTTTACCAATTTTTCTAACAAATAAAAATCGAAATAATTTAGATATAGTTGCTGAGGGAAAATATTTACCCTCAATTAAAGAGATTTCATCAATACTGTCCACATTTATATTAACAGTTCTGGCTTGGATATTTTTTAGAGCAAATAATATTAAACACGCATTTGAATATATTTCTGAGATTTTTTCAAGTTCATTTTTTACTTTTCCAATATTTTATAAAGTTGATTCCGTAAAGCCCATCTATATTCTATTAATAATTTTTATAATTATTGAATGGTTAGGTAGAGAACAACAATATGCAATTGCATATTTAGGGACTAAGTGGCCACCACCGTTGAGATATGGAATGTATTATGCAATTATCATTTCAATCTTTTTGTTTGGTGGAAAAGAGCAACAATTTATTTACTTTCAATTTTAAAGCAATGACACGGTTTATTAAAAAATCAATATTGTTTATAATACCTATAGTCTTGCTTTTATTTAGTGGATTAATCTTACCGCCAACTCCAAGAGCCTCAACTGCCAATATTTTTATAGCAAAGAAAAAGGATTCATTATTATTACATACTGAGAAACCAAGATTAATTTTTGTTGGTGGTTCCAATTTGGCTTTTAGCTTAAATAGTAAACAAGTTAAAGATTCATTATTGTTAAATCCAATAAACACTTCTCTAAGTATAAATTATGGACTTAGGTATATGTTGGAAAGTACAAAGCAATATATAAAAAGAGAAGATACTATTGTAATTTCTCTTGAGTATGAGCATTATTATAGGTCATATGATTTTACATCGGAAATTTTATTAAGAGCTATAGCGGATGTCGACCATAGCAAAATAAAAATACTTTCTTTTAAACAATACATTGATTTAATTCGATTTGTTCCAGATTTTACCTTTTCTAAATTTAAGCCCTCTGAATATTACGGATTTAAAGAAAGTGATATTCATGGTGTTCATTCTTATAATGAATTTGGTGATGTTAATGCTCATTGGAATTTGCAGAATCAAGGTTATGTTCCAATAACACTTAAAGGAAATTTTAATAGAGATATCCTTTGTAGAATCAAATCTTTTGAAGATTACGCCAATAAAAAAGGTGCTACTGTTTATATAACGTTTCCTTGTATAGATGAAGTTTCATATAATAATTCTATGGATAAAATATTAATAGTTGAAGAAGAATTGGATAAATATGGTTTTAATACTTTAGGTAATGCAAAAAGATATGTAATGCCTAAAGAAATGATGTTTAATTCTATTTATCATTTAAACAAAAAAGGTGTTGATTATAGAACTAAATTGTTAATTGAAGATTATAAAAAAGAACGAACGCTTACAACGCACATAAAAAATTGCTTAATACAGTAAAATAGTAGGTTTTTTAAAACAAAAAATAAATAAATTTAAACAACGAAAAATTGCGTTTTAAAACCCTCAACTTCTTCTTGTCCTAAACTTTTAGCACCAATTAAAATAAAGTTCGTTCTATTTAATTTAACACATCGCTTTTAATGTTTTAAAGTATTAATAAATTGAATTATAAAGACCTAAAAAAAATAAAATGCCAATGTGGAAGCAGGAAGCCATTGGTAAAATGCTGTCTAATTTCTGAAGTTAAAAACAAAATTAATCTTTCAAATATTTTACCTCCCAATCCCGAGACTAATTTTTCAAATTCAAAATGTTATATGCGTGTAACAAATAATTGTTCCGAACAAATATCAAAAGAACATATGGTGTCCGAAGGAGCTTTAAAAGAAGTTGATGACTTAATTGAAGTAACGGGATTTCCTTGGTTAAAAAATAACTCGAAACAATTACATACTTCCGTTATAACTTCAAAAGTTCTTTGTACTCGACATAACAGCGCATTTTCAACAATTGACAAAGAAGGAATAGAATTAGTTAGAGCAATTAAAGAATTTAGTATGACAAACTATTCTGGGAGACAAAAATTAGCTGTCTTTAATGGATTAGATATAGAGCGTTGGTTACTAAAAACTTTTTACGGATTACTCGATTCAAAAAACTTACAAATTGAACCTAATGAAAGTCTGCGAGCCGAAATTGATGAAAAATGTATCGATTTACTAAATGGAGTTATTCCACAAGCAGATAAAAGGGGTTTGTTTCTACGTTATGAAATGAATAATCAAATTAATACGGAAAGAGTTTTATCTATATCTCCTATTATCAACAAATTAAAACAAAATATTCAAGGTATAACAATAAATATATTTGGGTTTGACTTTTTGTTATCGACTTGTCCTATAAACGTTGAGCATTCAAAATACAGGCCAAACTATATTGTATTTTCAACTCCGAGAGACACAAGAGTTATTCATCTAATATGGCCTCAAAAAAATAAAACTGAAATTGTAGAGTTCGTAACTTTTTAATTGGATGGCAAGAAGAAATTAAAGATGGGTTTAAATACAACGAGCTGAATGTAAGTATGAAAAAATGAAATGAAACTTGGAAGATATAGAAGCCAAAATATAAATGAGAGATATTCTTCCTTTTGACAGTTATATGAAAGCAAGCATTAGCAAACGTTCTAAAATCAATGATTAGAATCATCTTTAGCTCCTTAAGAACTAATAAAATTATGATTCAATACACAACAAGAGAAAAGAGATTAATATGACTTAATTTGTTAAGAATTGTCAACGATTCTGTCAACCCAAAAAACAAAGCCCCGTAAACATTGCGTTTACGGGGCTTTTTGCGGAGAAAGAGGAACTATCTTTAAATAATTAAGTTATTGAAAATCAAATAATTAAAATAATATATTTCTAATTACGCACCGAATTACGCACCTGATTTATAATTCATTATATTTAAGTAAAGCTGTAACGAGTTTTTTTATTTGGAATTTCAATTTTAAAAGTTTTAAGTGACAAATCGGACTAATCCAATTGAAATTATAACTATTAATCCAGCTATAATAAACGGATAGTAAAAACTATCTGCAATCAGCCAAGTACCTACAACAGGACCTAAAATCTGACCTACGCTACCTGTTGAGCTTTGTATGGATATATTTCTACCTGTATTTTCTTTAGATGTCAATGATACTGCTGATAACAAGTTTGGCGTTACCAAAGCACCACCAGCAGCAAACATAATGATTAATCCATATACCAAGAATTCACTTGTAAAAAAAGGAAAAGTAATCAAGGATACTCCGGCTATTAGGAACCCAATGGCAATTTGCTTTTTAGGAGATAAAAACTTCTCACCATAACTAGCAAATACAGGCTGTAAAACGGCCATCACAGAACCACATAGCATAAAACCTAAACCCAACTGTTTGCTGTTAAACCCTAATTCATCTTTTCCATAGATTGAAAAAACAGTTTCAAACAAGGTCACAACAAATTGGGCTACAAAGGATAGTATGAGTAATACAATAAAATATTTGGTAAATGTGAATCGCAAGCTCACTTTTTGTGTCATTAACCTATGTACACGAGCGGTGTTTTTTAGCCATTTCATCACAACGAATAACACAATCAATCCTAATAGGGCAACGAATAAAAAGGGCACTGAAAATCGGTCTAAATGTAGCAGACCTATAGAATATTTTATATGAATATCAGTTTGGGATAGAAAGCCACCAATGACAGGGCCAAAAACAACCCCAGAGCTAATGGCAACGCCTGACCAGGCCATTATTTTTGTTCTCCGTTTTTCAGAAGTAATGTCGCTTAAATATGCGTTGCTAACTGGAATAACTGCTGATGTGAAAATACCACCAAAAATTCGAGCAACATAAAGCATTGTTAGAGACGTGGCAAGACCAGTGAGCAATTGCATAATTACAAAACCGATTAGTCCACAAATGATTATAGGTTTTCGACCATATTTATCTGAAAGCTTTCCCCAAACCACTACGAATAGTAACTGAAAAAATGGATAGATGCTCGTAAGCAATCCAATATGGAAGTTGATAAGGTCGGTGTCGAGATTGCCCTTTATTGCTAGCCTTTCGGTATAGTAAGGAAGGGTTGGCAATAATATACCATAGCCCAACATCACTACAAATAAACTCAACAGAATTAAAAATACCCTGTTGAGTTCTTCTTTTCTTTCCATTTATTTTTTACCGATTTTTCGCTTTAATAATTGCGCATTAATGGCCACTATAATTGTACTCAAACTCATAAATACAGCTCCTACCGCAGGTCCTAAAACAAATCCTGAAGAATACAGAACTCCAGCGGCTAATGGTATTGCAACAACGTTATAACCCGTTGCCCATATTAAGTTCTGAATCATTTTATTGTAGGTAGCCTTTCCAAATAAAATTAAGTTCGCAATATCCTGTGGATTACTGTTTACCAAAATAATGTCTGCTGTTTCTGCTGCCACATCGGTTCCCGAACCTACGGCAATACCCACGTTTGCTTGTGCCAAAGCAGGTGCATCATTAACGCCATCTCCCGTCATAGCCACAAATTCTCCTTTACCTTGCAATTCTTTTACGATTTCCACTTTTTGGTGTGGCAATACTTCGGCATAATATCCATCCAATCCAAGTTTATCGCTTACGGCTTTGGCGGTTTTTTCGTTATCGCCAGTTGCCATCAAGACTTTTATGTTGTTTTCTTTAAAGACCCTTATTGCTTCGGCAGATTCAGGTCTTATTTCATCAGCAAGAGCAATGTATCCTGCTAAAGCACCTTCAATTAATACAAATACAACCGTTTCAGCGGCGTCACTATAAGCATCTTCAGGAATGGTAATTTTTTCATCCCTTAAATAGCCCGGACTCACTACTTTCACCTGCTTGCCTTCTACGTTTGCCTCTACACCTTTACCTGTAATCGCATTAAAGTTTTCAGGATTGGGAATAGCAACCTTGTCTTCTTTCACTTTTTTAATAATTCCCACGGCAATAGGATGTTCTGAGCTTTGTTCCAAGGCACTTGCAAGTCTTAATACTTCATCTGAAGAATATTTTTTATCTACCGATTCAATTCGGGTAACGCCAAAATCCCCTTTAGTCAATGTTCCTGTTTTGTCAAAGAGCAGAGTGGATATTTTGCGTGATTCCTCAAATGCGGTTCTATTACGAATCAATAGCCCATTTTGAGCAGATACTGCGGTAGAAATCGCAACTACAAGTGGAATGGCAAGGCCAAGTGCGTGTGGACAAGCGATGACCATAACGGTAACCATTCTTTCTAATGCATAAACAAAAGGGAACCCTAGAATTAACCAAACTGCCAACGTACCAAATCCTATAGACAAGGCAATATAAGTCAACCACTTTGCTGCTCTATCCGATAGATTTTGCATTTTGGACTTGGTCTTTTGTGCTTCCTCAACCATTGTGATAACCTTGTTGAGATAACTGTCTTTTCCTGTATGTACCACTTTTACCTTTATGCTGCCATTGCCGTTTACAGAACCTCCAATTACTTTATCCTTTTCTTCTTTTTTTACTGGTTTTGATTCTCCAGTTAACATAGATTCGTTCAGATAACTAGACCCTTCGATTATGATACCATCGGCAGGAACTTTCTCGCCGGGCTTTACCAATATCACATCATCTTTCAATAAATCTTCCAATGAAATATCTTCAATTGTATCGCCTTTTACTCTGTGAGCTTCGGCAGGCATCATACTTACTAGAAGCTGTAAGGCTTTTGAGGCACCCAAGACACTTTTCATTTCTATCCAATGGCCCACAAGCATAATAGCGATTAGAGTTGCCAGTTCCCAGAAAAAATCGACACCCTGCAATCCGAAGACTGTTGCGGAACTATAAAAATAGGCCACACTAATGGCCATTGCTATTAAGGTCATCATTCCTGGTGCACCTTTTTTTACTTCAGACCAAAATCCTGTTAAAAATGGCCAACCACCGTAAAAATAAACTACGGATGAAAGTGCAAAAAGGATATATTGGTTTCCGGGAAGCAAAAACTCATATCCAAAAAAGTCCTGAATCATCGGCGAGAAGAACAGTATGGGAATAGTAAGTACAAGGGTTACCCAAAACCGTTTCCTAAAATCGGCAATCATCATCTTATGATGGTCGTGGCCTGCCATACCCATTGGTATGCTTCCGTGGTCGTGTTTCATCTTTGAATGGTCCATTTTACTGTGGTCCATCTTGCTATGGTCGTCCGATTTTGGGTCTTCCATTTTTGAGTGGTCCATCTTTGAGTGGTCCATTTTTGAATGGTCGATGTTATCTTCATTCATTTTAGAATGGTCCATCTTCGAATGGTCCATTTTTTTGTCCTTGTGATTTTTGTTATTGTCCATATAGTTCTATTTAAGTGTTATCGTAATTTTTTCCGCATTGCTTCAGAAATGTTTTCGGCATATACGCCGTAGGCATCCACCAAAAGACCCTTAATTCCGTTTTTTGATGAAATGGCGTATAAAATGCTATTATCATCGGTACTGCTCATACCTTCAAAACGATAGGTTTTATCTACTTTGAAATCCTCTGGATGAATCTCAATTTCCAGTGAAGCACATTCCAGGCATTCAGGTTTTAAGTTAAAATCATAAGGATATTCACTTGCCTGTAAATCGTTAATAGCTTCTGATAGTGTATCGTAATTTTTCATTTGTTTTTAGTTATAAGTCATTGTGAAATAACTGTTATCTTCTTCTGTAAATTTCTGAAAGGTCAATAAACCGTTTCCATTTAATTTTTCGTAAACATTATAATTGAGTTGCTTAATGCGAATTCCCAAAGCATAGGCCTTAATGTTGATTTTTGAATTAATTTTTTTTTTGTTACTATCTAATTTTCGGTCGTAAATCTTTATCGTGCTTTTTGAACCGAAAAAATTTAATAAGCCCGAATCAAAACTCATTTCAAGTTCTATATCTTCCAAGTTTTCCAAGTCATACAACTCTTTAAAATTTGCAGAAATGGTATTGATTTCGGTTTCTTCTGATTTTGGGTTTGAAAACGGAAACGCCATTACCATTACACTGGCTTCATCTGGCTTACATCGATAGGTCGTTGTATATTTATCGGTGGATTTTTTGTCTTTGTCAAATAATTCTGTGATTACATCAATTTCAAAATATCCATTTTTCTCCATTGTTTTACCAGCTTCAAAAGTTTGTTTGTTGAGAAAAGCACCTTTTTCATCAAAATTCTCCCGAATGACAAATCTTCCTGAAATCTGCCCAATGAGCATTTCAGTTTGTCCATTCATTGTAATATTGAATAAGATGAATAGTAATATGAAGCCTTTTTTTCTCATATATGATGCATCAATTTCGTAACTTCTTTTGCCATTACATCACTTAAATCAATACCATTTGAAGGATGCGGGATGGTATTGCAAGTCACTATTTTTTCCACCCCGGAATCCAATAAATCTTGATAGGCATTTCCTGAAAAAACTGCGTGAATACCCACACATATAGGTGGTTTCATTCCTGCTTTTTTCAAATGTTGTACGGTTTCAATCATTGTTCGCGCTGTGGAAATAATATCATCTACCAAAATAGGTGTGGCATCCTTGTATTTGTCCACATCTGGAACAGAGACTTCTACATCACGGTCGCCGTGACGCACTTTTTGCAATACCGTAAATGGTGCTCCTGCTTTTTTAGCAACCTCGGAAACCCATTGTTCACTTTCAGAATCTGGACCTATAAGTACAGGGTTTTCTATGTTTTCTTTTATCCAATCTGAAATAGCATCGGCAGCATGAATGACCTTATTTGGGATTTTATATACTTCGCCCAAGGAGCTAATTCTATGTAAGTGCGGGTCAACGGTGGTAATGCTATCGGCAAAACCTGAAATCAGTTTTCCGAAGAAACCAGAAGTAACACCTTCGCCTGCATTGAATATTTTGTCCTGACGCATATAGGCGAGATAGGGTGCGACTAAACAGGTGCACATTGCTCCTAATGATTTGGCCGTGTGGCTTAAAAAATAAAGGGGCAATAGTTTTTTGTCTGGTTCGTGCAAGGTGCATACCAGTACTACACATTTGTCTTTAACATCAGATAATATACGTGTGTAAGATTCCCCATCTGGAAACTTGCGTAAGGTTGCTTTTCCTATTTCTGCATCCATCTTTTTTGCCAAAAGCTCTGTGAGTTCTTCATTTCCGGGAAGGCTGAATAATATTGTTTTCATAGTTTTTAAATTATGGTTATGATGTCGTCGTGGTTATTTTTATATTCCAAAGCATAATTAAGTTCGCCTTGAGATTCTGCATATATTGTATATAACAATTGGTCTATTTCAATTTTTTCGTCTAAATGGACATTTAAAAGAATCCCTGCCGACTTTGAGTTTGGTGCCCCCGAAAGCTTGGCGAGTTTTGCAATCTTTCGGTTATCAATTCTTTTTAAAACTCCTGACTTTTCGGCTTTAATTTCGATTTTATAAGGTGCTAAAACAGGTTTTGAAAAGCGACCTTGTGCTTTGCAAATGGCCACAAATTTTTCATAAGCTTTTCCAGATTTGAGAAGTTGATTTGCGGTTATTAATCCTTTCCCTTTTTCTACTTTCCCAGAAAGCTCTAATAGTTCAGAAGCTAAAGTCAAAGCCCTTTCCTTTAGGTCATTTGGTGCATCAGCTTCGTTTTTTAAAACTTTCAATATATCGATGGCTTCTAAAGCAGGACCAATACCTCTTCCGACAGGCTGTGTGCCATCTGTTATAACAACTTTTACATTCAGCCCAACAGCCGTTCCAACGGTTTCCATATGGTTTTTTAGTTTTTGAGCCATTTCTGTACTACGTACCTTGGCGGTTTCTCCCACGGGAATATCAATGACGACGTGCGTTGAACCTGCCGCAGCTTTTTTTGAAAGTACCGAAGCAATGAGCTGTCCTTCGCTATCAATATCCAAGGCTTTTTCAATTTTAATAAGAATATCGTCCGCAGGACTCAATTGCGCTGTACCGCCCCAAACAATGCAGCCTCCTTCTTTTTCAACCACGGTTTTTATTTCTTCTAATGAAAGGGTAACATTGGTCATTACTTCCATAGTATCAGCTGTGCCTGCTGGCGAAGTGATAGCTCTCGATGATGTTTTTGGCATCGTAAGCCCGTAAGCAGCCACAATGGCAACCACTAATGGTGTGGTTCTATTGCCAGGTAATCCGCCAATGCAATGCTTATCGACTACGATTTCTTTGTTCCAATCCAGTTGCTTTCCGGAAGCTATCATAGCTTTGGTAAGGTCGGATATCTCATCAATATCCATTCGGTCGCCTGCACAGGCTGTTATAAATGCCGAAAGGTGGATGTTTGAATAGTCGCCTTCCACGATATCGGTTATAATCTCGTTATAAGCTTTATAATCCAGTTTTTGATTATAGATTTTCGCTCTGACGTGGCTTAACGATTCAATAGGTTCCAAATGTGAAACGTACAAAGTATCATTTTCTGAAACATTCAGTTTTTTCGCAGCAGCATCAGATAGCCCTATTTCATTTGGTGACAGAATATCTGAATTTAAAACATTAAGGCTTGCTACGATTGATGTGGTTACATTGGATATCCTTATTCGGGTAAGTGCCTCAAACCCTTCGGAAACACAGACGTGGCAATCTTCACGCATATACACTACATTCTCGTTTTGTGTATAGATTCCGAGATGCTTATATTTTAATATGTTTGAGTGTTGTTCCATAATTTTTAATTTTTCCAAAAGCTATTCTATTTCTTCAATGTTGTAGAGTTGCGGGATTTCCGCATCCCACCCATAGGTTTCCTTTATTCCTTTTTGAAGTGCTTCGGCACCTTCTTTTTCTCCGTGCACAATAAAAATTCGGGCTGGTTTATTTTTTATTTTGCTCATCCAATCCAAAAGTTCAGCGTGGTCTGCGTGTGCAGAGAGGCCTTGAATTTCGGCTACTTCCATTTGAAAGGATACCGTTTTTCCATACACTTTTAATTCCTTGTCGCCTTCCAATAGTTTTCTTCCACGAGTGCCTTCAGCTTGATAGCCTACAAAAAGTAAGGTGTTATTTGGGTTTTGCGCTTGGGTTTCGAGATAGTTGAGCATTCTTCCACCTGTAAGCATTCCACTTCCAGCAATCACGATTTTTGGTTTGTTGTCTGTTCTTAATTCCATTGTTTC
>TARA_R110002012_G_scaffold279451_10_pt1 | contig 75726 bp, 66 predicted proteins | sample TARA_R110002012 | Tara Oceans TARA_R110002012 (sample SAMEA4396515) | marine metagenome | biome: Westerlies Biome; feature: [DCM] deep chlorophyll maximum layer (ENVO:01000326); material: water (ENVO:00002006), including particulate matter (ENVO:01000060) such as... | depth 40 m
ACTTACTGCGCCTCTTGTCACGGTATTAACAAACAGGCAACCGATCCCTCTATTCCATCCCTTACCGACGTGGGGAAGCGGCTAAGCAAAAACGATATCCTTAACAGGATTAAAAACGGTAAGGGAAAAATGCCAGCCTTTGGGCAGGTGGCGACAGGCAATGAGGAAGAAATCCTTTCTTACCTGCTGGAGATCAACAGGGACAAGATTTCTCAAAAATCCCAGAACGAGTCTGACACCAGCATGGTTTACCTCAATCTGACGGCTTATGGGTATTTTAGAGACCCGGAAGGACGTCCAGCCATCAAGCCACCCTGGGGTACATTGAACGCCATCAACCTGAATACAGGAGAGTATGCCTGGCGGGTGCCGCTGGGCAATATTCCCGAAATTCAGCAGCCAGGCGATCCACCAACTGGTATCGAGAATTACGGCGGGCCGGTGGTAACGGCCGGAGGGCTGGTGTTTATAGCAGCTACCGGTGACAAGAAGATCCGAGCGTTTGACAAAGAAACAGGTGACGAAATATGGACGGCAGACTTGCCCGGTAATGGGTACGCCAGTCCGGCGATATACGAGGCAAATGGCAAGCAGTATTTAGCAATTGCCGTCACCGGCAACAGAGACAAGCCGGGCGGTTGGCTGGTCGTTTTCGCATTGCCCTGAAAGAAGCAGGAGCACCAAAGGCTTTTGAGGCAACACCGGCAAACACTGATTAGAGGTGGTTCCTCCTATTTCGGTTTCCTTTCGGCATCTATACCCGTACCTTTTTCTTATGAAGACAATCACCCTAACTGCGCTCCTTACCTCTTTCCTTTTTATCAATTGGCAGCCTTCCTCGGTAGCTGACAAAACCATGGCAGACGAGTTTATCGTCGAACCTCCTACCCTGTTGTGCGCTGGCTTCGAATGGAAAATTTTTGGTGACGACAACCGAAACGCCACGGTATCTGTGGAATACCGAAAAAAAGGAGACACGCAATGGAAACAAGGACATCCGTTGCTGAGAATAGGTGATGAAAAGGTGTATGGTCACGACCAGCGGTGGGTGTATACCGTGCCCGATATGTTTGCTGGAAGCATTTTTAATCTGGAGCCAGGCACCAGCTACGAGGGACGGTTCAGTTTGACCGACCCTGATGGTGTGGAAGGCATTTCTGAGAAATTGGTCACCTTCACAACCAGGAAAGAGCCACAGCCCTATGTTGGTGGGCAAACCTACCATGTCTACCCCATGGGCTACGACGGCCCAAAGGAAAGCCCAGCGTTTACTGGTTTGAATGCTGCCTACTATGGCGAAGGCAACCAGGGCGATTGGTGGATGGTACCAGAGCCAAGGGTGCAGCCGGGAGATGTTATTTTGGTTCACGCTGGTCTTTACAAAGGAGATAGAAGAAAATATGCGCATGAGCTGGCACTTGATTTTCACGGCGCTTACGTGCTGACACAAAAAGGCACACCGGAAAAACCTATCACCATTAAGGCAGCTGGCGACGGTGAGGTTATTTTCGATGGAGATGGGGCCTACAGGCTTTTCGATGTAATGGCCGCCGACTACCATTACTTCGAAGGACTGACTATCAGGAATACAGAGGTGGCGTTTTATGCCGGACTAAAAAGAGTGATGGGTGCCAGCGGACTGACCGTGACGCACTGTAAAATGGAAGACATTGGCATGGCTGTGATGACGCACAGTGCCGATTCCAAAGATTTTTATATCGCTGACAACACCCTCATTGGCCGTCATGAGCCCGACACACTTATCGGCTGGTATGGCTTCGAAAAACCTGCCCCGCTTACCTCCTACGTGGCCATCAAGGTTTATGGTCAGGGGCACGTGGTGTGCCACAACAGCATTTCGTTTTTCCACGATGGTGTCAGCGTTGATACGCATGGACTGCCAGAAGAAGGCAAGCCCAAGTGTGCGTCGATCGACTTTTACAGAAACGATATCTTCAACATGGCCGACGACTTTATTGAAGCTGATGGCGGCGTGCACAATATCCGGGTATTTGAAAACCGGGGCTTTAATTCCTACCACGCCTCTCTGAGTGCTCAGCCCATGTTTGGTGGCCCTGTGTACTTTATCCGCAATATTTGCTATAACACCCCGGGCACGGCGCTGAAGTACATGATCCGCCCGGCTGGTATTTACACCTACAACAACACGTTCATTACCGAGGCGGCCATCAGCGTATTTTCCAATGGCCACTTCCGCAACAATATTTTTATGGGGCCTTCCGACAGTCGTCAGGCGCTAAGTGCTACAACCCTCACCACCTACTCCACAATGGACTTTAATGGCTACCGGAAAAAAAGCAATTCCGAAAAACCATACCGACTCCGTTACCCTACCAACAATGCTCAAAACCAGGCAGATGAGAAAGAACTTACCTGGGTGGAAGCTACTACCTTAAAAGAATTGAGCAAACTCACGGGCTTTGAGACTCATGGCGTAGAACTGGATTTCGATGTCTTCGAAAATGTAACTGTACCTGACAAAAGAGGGCATATCTACGCAGTGGAAGGGGTTGACTTTTCCCTGAGAAAAGGCAGTAAGGCGATAGATGCAGGTGTAGCCATTCCCAACATCACAGATGGGTTTGCGGGCAAGGCCCCCGATTTGGGGGCTTTAGAGACGGGAGTGGCTATGCCGGTTTATGGGCCGAGGAATTAGCAGTTGGAGATTCTCATTTGTAGAAACTAAGACTTCGCACAATACGCAAAACCATATTCCCAAATACATTAATCTACTTTCGCATTAGCTGCACATCTCCACACTAGGGAAACCACGCTTTTTCTTTCTATATTGTGTCTAATTCAACAGTAAATTATCTGTGGGTATTGAGAACTAGTCTTCATTTTAAGTTTTATTTTAATTAGAATGATTGTTGGGTGCAAAGCCAAACATTTAGAGTTTTTTTCCATTTACTGGCAAAACAAACAATTTCCCTCCTCACGTCGGAAAATTATTTATTTTGCCTTCCTTAGAAGTAGTTCTCAATACCCGTTATGGGAAATGTGAAGCCAACCATAAGCCCAAAAGCACTAAGTCTGTTCAAGAAAATTATCTTGTCTAGCAAGCTTAAGTACAAATCAGAAAGTCAAATCGTATTCATTTTCGGAGCGAAGAACCAAAACAATGAAATAACCGCAAGGAGCAGTGTTCTAACGTACGCCAAAAAATACCTTCATGAGTTCCAATTCTTCCAAGCGGAAGATTTCTTCTCTTCATTTAAAAATGATCAGCATGATCTCATGTCTCTTGAAGGAGAACTCGCTACTTATTCTGATTGTATATTAATCCTTCTCGAAAGCCCTGGCACATTTGCAGAGCTGGGAGCATTCTCTCATAATGATGAATTAGTCAAAAAAATTTTAGCAGTTAACAAGCTGGAGTTTGTAGGAGAAGATTCATTTATCAATTTAGGGCCATTGAAAAAGATAGAGAGGAAGTCTAAATTCAAACCAGTCATTTACGCAAATTTCAAGAGGATTTTGAATTATATCGATATCATAGAGAATAACTTGAAGGGTAATTTGAGAAAGAATGCAAAGAGTATAAATTTCAAAACCTTTGAATTATTTACCAAGAACAAGAAGTATCGGCTTCAGTTCATCTCGGATATAGTTACGCTTTTTGGGCCGATTACAAAGGAAGAAGTTACCTTAGTGATAAATGAAATTTATAGTCAGACGGTTCACTATAAAGCTGACTTCGACATAAGTCTTTTAGAAAGTTTGAGCTTTATAAGAAGCTTTGATGGCCACTATTTTAGTGCTCCAAATAGGGAGTTCTACTTCTATTCTTACGGGCAGGAGAATATGCTTCGAATGAGATCTAACACGATAAACCATTTTGCGAAACACAATCTTTCAAGGTTGAAAATGTTGACGAAAAATGCCACTGGTTGATGAACTATCTAATACTTTAAGCGTCCCAACAGACGCAATTGAAGATATACTTAGTAAGGCTCCTAATTCTTATAAGAGATATAGTATTAAGAAAAAATCAGGTGGCTTAAGAACAATATTTCAACCCTCTTCGCAGCTAAAATCGATTCAATACGCATTCGTTACCTTATATTTAAATCGTTTCAAAATTCATCCATGTGCAAAGGCATACCGAAAAGGTCTACAATCACCTTTACTGATTAATGCAGAGGCTCATAAGAATTTTAAGTTTTCAATCCGAGTCGATTTACAAGACTTTTTTCCTTCAATTAAGCCCACGGACTTATTTATCGTATTCACCAAGAATAAATGCAACTTTTCGATAGAAGAGGAGAACATTATAACTAAAGTCTTTTTCCCGAATAGTTACATTTCTGCTGGATTGGCCATAGGGTCACCAGCCTCGCCAATTATAAGCAACATTGTCATGTATGAATTGGATGGATTAATTAATTCAATGGCAAAGAAAATCGACAGCTCGTCAGTGTATACGAGATATGCTGACGATATAATCTTTTCGAGCAATAGAAAAAACGCCTGCGAGGACTTTTATAAGCAATTAGACGACTTGCTCAAAAGTGTCAGTTCCCCGTCCCTAATCATTAATCCGAAGAAAACCATTTATATGTCGAAGGCAAATCGACGAATGGTTACTGGCTTGATCATTACACCTGATCAAAAAATTTCCCTTGGACGAAGTAGAAAGAGGTATATCAAGAGTCTAGTCTTTAGATACTCAAAGGGCAATCTGGATCAGAATGAAATCAATAGACTTAAAGGCTATTTGGCTTTCTCTCTAGATTGCGAGCCGACTTTTTTTAACACCCTTGTAATTAAATATGGCTCCATAGTTAACACAATATTGAGGACAGCGTGACAATTGGGTTTACTGACATAATTGGCTCGCATATAACGTTAAGTAAATTCTCTGATTGATGTTAAGGGCTTACACTAACTCATTTTCCAGCAGGCAATTCGCTCCCTACAACACCCTGGTGCTGTCAGGGCTTTTTGGCTTTGTCTGGGCCAGAGAGGCATGGACTACTGGGTTAATCGCCGACAATATCCTTTTTTGGCCTGGCGGCTACTTCCTTTCCCTTTGGATACTTAGCCCCTTAGCACTGTATTTCTTCAAATCGCTGGAAACAAATGGGCGGCGGGCTTTCATCAAACAACATTTGACTATAAGCACAGGCTTTGGGATGCTGCATTTTATCCTAACAGGGTTGGTCATCATTTTATTGGAACGCTTTTTTAAACTGCCCGAGCACTACAATTTTTTCGAGCCTGCGAGCTATATCCGGCAGTCCTGGCCCTATGCGGTTGATGGCATGCTCTGGTATTGGGGTTATATCTTCGTGTTTTTGTACCTACAAACCAGAGAGCGACTAGCCGTCGAAAAGCAGAAATCGGAAGCTATTCAAAAAGAGCTGGCTGCGTCTGACCTTAGCGTACTGCGAACAGAGCTCAACCCACACTTTCTTTTCAATGCTATGAACAGCATTGCCATGAAGGTGAGGCTCAAAGAGAACAAACTGGCCGTAGCCATGATCGCATCGCTCAATGATCTTCTGCGGTCGGTGTTGTCAAGGAAACGTGAAAAAACAGTACCCCTTTCAGAGGAAATTGAGCTGCTGAACAAATACCTGATGATTGAAAAGGTGAGGTTTGGCAACCAGGTAGAAGTAACACAAGATTTCAACGAGGACTTACTCCCGGCCAGCGTGCCACAAATGATTTTACAACCACTGGTTGAAAATGCCTTCAAACATGGGGTGAAAGATAGCCTGCGGCAGCAAAAGATCAGCATCACAGGAACAAAAGAGAATGGCTTCCTTGTGCTCACTGTCTTCAATACTACTGAAGAAGTGCGACGATTCGATACCGCTAACGGATCGGAAGGTATAGGCCTGCCAAATATTATACACCGACTAAGGCGTCACTATGGTACCGACTTTAGCTTCCAAAGCATGACCACAGGCGCTGGCATTGCGTTCAGAATTACTTTACCTTTTCGGTCGATATGAAGATTAAGTGTCTGGTGATTGACGATGAAGAAACAGCCCGCCGAGGATTGGCCGTGCTGCTGGAAGACTACGAAGAGGTGGAGCTCATCGGACTCTGTGTCAATGGCGTGGAAGCCATCGACCAGATCAGGGCCCTGAAACCCGACCTGATATTTCTGGATGTGCAGATGCCGGGTATCAATGGCTTTGAAGTATTGGCGAGCCTTCCGAAGCCCTGGCCGCAAGTTGTTTTCATCACTGCTCACGATCAATTTGCGCTGAAGGCATTTGAGGTCAATGCGGTCGACTATCTATTGAAACCCTTCAGTGACGAAAGATTCGACCAGGCGCTACACCGGGCGAAAGCGAAAATAAAGGCCCAGGAATTAGAAAACGGAGCAGTTAAAAACCTGATAGATCAAACTAAAGCCAGCTTGAAAGGGACGTCGTCACTTGTTCAAAATGATGGTGATCAGCAAAGGTTAGTAATCAAGGCAGACGGCAGCATTCATTTGCTGGAACTTGCCGACATCCGGTATGTGGAAGCATTTGACTACTATGTGAAAATCCATGTGGCAGATCGCTTCTTCCTGCTAAGGGAAACCATGAAAAAAATGGAAGAGCGCCTGCCCGACAGTGGCTTTACACGAATACACAAGTCATACATTGTTAACCACGCTTCTGTTAAGGCGCTGCACAAGCAGGAGAACAATGAATATGAAATAGAATTAGTAGATGGTGCCCAGCTTAAGGTGAGCCGAAACTTCAAGGCACACTTGCTGGAAAGGCTGGGTGCGTAGCCTGTTCCTGCATTCCCCCTACCTCTTGCTGCAAGCTTCAGTCGTGGAATGCCAGCATTCGTTATTTTTGGTGTAACAACTCAAAATACTTGCTCATGCTTCGCAACCACCTCATCTTCGCCATCAGGTTATTTCTGAAAGACAGCGTTTACTCCGTGCTCAACATCCTCGGGCTGGCGCTTGGTATCACCGTAGGCATCATTCTCCTGCTTTTCCTGCAGGGAGAGCTCACCTACGACCAGCATTTTGCCAAACACAAGCAGATTTATCGCTTTACCAACCACCTGAAAGCTGACGGTGCCGATTTTAATACAGCCAATACGGCCAGGGAGCTGGCACCCATCCTCAAAGCCGATCTCCCCGAAGTGCTGGAGTATGTGCGTTTTCTGGGATATGGCGAGTCGATGGTAGAGTACAAAACGCAGGATGGGGTACTTAAACAATTCTACGAGGATAAGATCTGGAGGGCGGACAGCAACATGTTTTCTATGTTTGATCATACTTTCTTTGAAGGTGATCCAAAGTCATGCCTGGAAGGCCCTGGCAAGGTCGTCATTACAAAGACCATCGCTCAAAAATATTTTGGAGACGAGGAGGCTGTTGGCAAACTGCTGATTTTTCCAGAAGGAGACACTCGCAAAGTTACTGCTGTCATTTCTGACCTTCCGGACAATACCCACCTCAAGTACGAAATCCTTTTGTCGCACATCGCCCCCCGAGATTGGATTGAAGAAGGCGATGCCACCCGAAAATCGGAAGGTTTCTGGAACCCTAATGGATACACCTACCTTCTAATGCCCGTTGACTATGACCCCAACACATTCTACGACAAATTCCCGCCCATATTTGACAAAACCTTTGGGCTTTTTGCCAAACGCATCAATGGAACTGTTACACCAAAATTACAGCCCATTGCTGATATTCATTTCAACTCTGACCTTTCCGGCGATGAGCCGGTAGGTAATATCAACTATGTTTACACATTTGCCATAGTAGGCATTTTTATCATCATTTTGGCCTGCATCAACTATATGAACATGGCCACAGCCCGCTCCGTGGTGAGGACAGGTGAAATGGGCATTCGTAAAGTGCTCGGATTCTCAAAAGCAGAACTGTTCCGTAATGTGATGCTGGAAGCCATCCTGATAGCCTTCATCGCCATGTTGATAGCAATTGTGCTTTCGTATGTCGTGCTGGAGCTTACGCCGTTCAATTCATGGATTGATAAGAACCTGTCACTCAACTTTCTCAGCAATCCATTCCTTACCATCGGCATGTTTACCATCACACTGCTGGTGGGTGTGCTTTCCGGGATCTACCCTGCCCTGTACATCCCCTCCGTGCCAGTGGTGCAGGCTCTAAAAGGCACCTTCACAGGTGACAAATCGGGCACTCTCCTAAGAAAAGGCCTCATCGTCTTCCAGTTTGTGATTTCGCTTTTTGTTATCATTTGCACCGTGCTCATGGACAAACAAATCGAGTACATGCAACACAAGGAGCTCGGCTTTGCGAAAGACAACGTGTTAGTGATAGAAGTCAAAGACACCGTTACGGCCAACCACATGGATGCGATAAGAACTGAGCTTAGGAAAAATCCTAACATATTGAGTGCTGCCACAGGCTACGGCACACCCGGTATGGGTTTCGGCGGGCAGGTTTTGTGGGTCGAAAGAGATACCGCTATGGCACAGCAAAGTATGACCATGATTTGGTCGGGGCCGGACTACATTGAAACCATGGGCATAGAACTAGTAGACGGACGTGATTTTAATCCAGATTCTGAGGCAGAGTATGTTATGAAGTTCATCGTCAACGAAACCGGTGCCAGAGAATTGGGATGGGGAGATAATGCGGTGGGCAAAAAAGTGAAGTACTTTCATGGCGAAACCTTTGGTGAGGTTATTGGTGTCGTGAAAGACTTTAATTTCGAGTCGCTGCACAACAAAATTGAACCCTTGTTCATTGTGCTGGATGAAAGTGATGGCGGCCGCATTCATATACGCATCAAAGGAGAAGATATGAAAGCAACAATTGCCGATATTGAGGAGATTTGGACTGGCTTTGATCCCAATCATCCTTTTGAATATACTTTTCTCGATCAGGAATTTGCCAAACAATACCGGGCCGACCAAATTCAACTGAAACTCATTTCAACGTTGTCCTACATCTGTATTATTGTATCAATTCTGGGCCTTATCGGTTTATCGGCTTTCACCGCAAGCCGCAAAGCCAAAGAAATCAGCATAAGAAAAGTGCTGGGGGCCAGCTCGGCCACCATAGTGTTGCTATTTTCAAAAGATTATGTCAAGCTGATACTCATCGCTTTTGTGATCTCGGTACCACTGGCTAACTACATCATCGTGGAATGGACGTCCAAGTTTGCCTACCAGATGTCTATTCAGTGGTTCTACTTTGTGCTACCGGGGGTACTGGTACTTACACTTGGGCTTCTGACTGTTGGAGCCCAATCATTGCGGTCGGCAAGGGCTAATCCGGTAGAGGGTTTAAGGAGAGAGTAGCAGGCTACGAGCTCCATTTTGGTGTATTTATGTCTTCACATCCTGCTGCTGGAAAGGTCGGCATCTGAGGCTAAGACAGAATAAGGAACACATGTGTAGTCAGTCAATCGGCTAACAACGATGACCAGATTTAGCGGTTGATTCGTGATGAAACAAACTGAGGCGACAGAAACAGGAATCCTCTGCATCTAAACTATTTTTGGTTCCCAGGCGTTGTGTATTGTATAATATAAACCGTAAAACTATGGACATAGCAACGAAAGCGAAGGAAGAAATTGAGAGCAGGTTGAAAAGTATTGAGCATTTCATTGAAGAAAAGGGGCTTGGCTCTTCCTACCTAACAAAAGCAAGACGTACCCAGCGCAACGTTAATCTCGCCATTGCTGTGGGTACCCTTATCACAGCGGCTGGCATTAGCATCTGGCTGTTCAGTAACTCTCGCAAAGATTAACTCCCTTGTCTGCAACGACCAGGTTTGTTGACTTAGTCGATTGTCCTTACAAATTTTTTGGTCTTCATAAATCTTACCCGCTGGATACACTCAGTGGATCAAGAAGTTATAACGTTCACCAATAAGAATTTTAAGCAGTTTTCGATTTGCCTGGCTCCATTCCCAAGTGAAGTGTCTTCAGCAGGAAATCAAATCGCTTGCCTCACGGGGTATAGATGATTAGTTGCAAATGCCGTCCATCAAGGGTCTAATTGCACAAATTTTCTTTTCTTTGCCCTATGAAGAAAGTGTATCACCTCTCCACCTGTTCCACTTGCCAGCGCATTATCAAAGAGTTAGGCATCGGCAAAGAGTTTATCTATCAGGACATCAAAAAGGAGGCTATTACCCCCGAACAAATCGACGAAATGAAAGCGATGGCAGGGTCTTATGAGGCCTTGTTTTCGAGAGTGGCCATGAAATACAAAGCCCTTGGGTTAAAGGACAAACAATTGAGCGAGCAGGACTACAGAAATTATATTCTTGAGGAGTATACCTTTCTAAAACGTCCAGTCTTTGTCATTGATGGAAAAATATTCATTGGGAACTCGCCAAAGAACGTGGCGGCGGTAAAAGAAGCCATTTCCTAAGGGTTATTGCTGGCGGGGTCATAATCGTTGGGCAGCATCATGGCCACCCAACCCTGGCTCATGGCGCCTGAAACCAGCAGCTGGTCGGGCTTTTGGTTAAGGCCGGTTTTAGTCACATCTACGTAGCCTTCCTTCACCTCCAGCCACGACACCTCCGCCAATGTGTCGTTGTAAATCGTGTTTTTTGGCACCCCCTGTTCCCTTTTGTAATGCACCTCTACTTTGCCGCTGAGCAATATTCTGTAAAGTCCTGTCCGATATGACGCTCCCACCAGGTTTTCCATTGGGTAGTCAATCAGGATTTCTTTTTTTGTTTTTGCAAGATCGGGGTGCCGCACAATGGGCCCTTCCCTTGGGAACTTCTCCTGAAGCAAGGCAAAGCCTTCCTGCTGCAATTGTCCCTTTTGAATATACTCATAAAGTATAGCCAAAAAGAGATGCCTTGTCGACCCTTTAAAAGCGATGACTCTATTTTTGATCCACTGGCTCTTTTGCTTCTCATCTGCGGGAGTCATTTCTTCAAACCTGGTTTCCCCAGTAAAAAAGAAATAGGTCGAATTGGCCTTGAAAAGCCGCAAATGATAAAATACCTTGTAGCCCAATGCGTGGTTTTCGATTTCCACTGGCCGACTAGCCGTTGCCACCAGCCCGTTGTCCTTGTCTTCTGCAAACTCAAGCACCCAGGGATTCAATATTTTGCAGCCCTTAGAAAATTCTGTCTCACCAAGAAACACTTTGGTGAATTTAGATAGATTTCTTTCCCACTTCTTGTCTTTTTTCGAAGTAACCTCAATGGTGCTCAGCTCTTCCAAAGCCGGTTCAAGCGATATGGCTGTGCTAAGGTTGAAGCTTTCAGTGAAATCAAAATTGAATGTTTGGTGCTTGTAGCCGACAAATGAAACCACCAACTGAACCGCACCAAAAGGTATTCGCTCGATCAGAAACGAGCCATCCAGCGCAGTGGTGGAGCCCATGGTGGTGCTACTGATAAAAACATTAGCAAATGGCAATGGTTCCTCTGTGCCAGCATCTATCACCCGACCCGACAGCGACCCAGTTTGACCCAGGACAGCTAAAGAGCACACAAGAAAAAACAGGGCAAAAAGAATTCGTTTTGATAATAATGTAGAGATCAGTTGCATACAAATACTACTTTTGTGTGTTTTGCAAGCCGAAATAAGTATAACAACCAACAAACGGTCATCGCTTAATTTACACTAAAATATCAACTAACATCATGCAAATAGCCGAGATACACACGAAGAAAGGCGTTATGAAGATCAAGTTCTTCGAAAAAGACGCTCCAAAGGCAGTAGCCAACTTTAAAGAACTGGCCAATCATAATTTCTACGACGGGCTTACCTTCCACAGGGTTATTCCTGATTTCGTTATTCAAGGCGGCTGCCCTAAAGGTACAGGAGCTGGCGGACCTGGCTACACTATTCCCTGCGAACTTGACGGCGAAAACCAATACCACGACCGTGGCGTACTCAGCATGGCGCACGCTGGCAGAAACACTGGCGGTTCACAATTCTTCATTTGCCATAGCCGCAAAAACACAGCCCACCTTGATAGAAACCACACCGTTTTCGGCAAAGTGTTCGAAGGCCTTGATGTGATAGATGCGATCAGAGAGGGTGAAGTGATGGAGAAAGTGGTGATTGTCGAGCAAGAGTAGGGAGAAGATAGAAGCTGGAAGACGGAAGACCGAAGCAGGCGTCGGTACGATGGCGCTGGCATCAGTGGTGGCAATCGTCAGACGCCTGAAAGGCTGGGAGGCAGTCGGAGGTAGACAAGTACTCAAATCTCATTTCTTTCTGTGACAGGTGGTTAATGTTTTTTTGTGACTGAATAGTAAATTTGGTCTGCACAAAAAATCACTGACCACCTGTTTCATTTTAATCCATCCAGCATCATGAAGTTCAAAATTTGCCTTCTTTTCATTCTCACTACGGCTCCGGCCCTACTATTCAGCCAAAAAGGCAAAGCACTCAAGCCATACTTCCCTCCGGCAGATAGCTGGGAAGAACGCACACCGGCCGCTATGGGCGTCGATCCCTCATTGCTGCAAGAAGCAGTAGATTTCGCTATTGCCAGCGAGTCGAAAGCTTCGAGAAACCTAAAGGAGGCTCACTACCTCAGCTTCGGGAAGGAGCCCTTTGGGGACGCCGTTGGCCCGCTGAAAGAAAGAGGCCCGGCTACAGGCATGGTGATCAAAAATGGCTACATCATTGCCAAATGGGGCGATCCTGATCGGGTAGATCAAACGTTTAGCGTTGCAAAAAGCTTTCTTTCCACCACTGTTGGCCTCGCTTACGACAAAGGCATGATCAGAGACGTAAATGACAAGGTTTATCCCTACATCGGCCCGGTGATTCCCTACGAGCCAGCCCGGATGTCGCTCAACAAAGCCGAGTCGTTTGAAGAGCCTGACGTGCTGGAACTATTTGCCTCTGAGCACAACCGAAAAATCACCTGGAACCACATGCTGCGCCAAACCAGCGACTGGGAAGGCACGCTCTGGGGAAAGCCCGACTGGGCCGACCGTCCGCCCCGTGACACCGAGGGCTGGATAGGCAGGGAAAGAAACGAGCCAGGGAGCTTTTACAAATACAACGATACCCGGGTAAACTTGCTGGCACTGTGTATTCTCAACGTTTGGAGAAAACCGCTACCAGAAGTACTTAGAGAAAGTATCATGGATCCTATTGGAGCCTCTCCTACCTGGCGTTGGCTGGGCTACGAAAACTCATGGATTGTGCTCGATGGTAAGCCGGTGCAGTCGGTCAGCGGCGGCTCTCACTGGGGCGGCGGCATGTTCATCAATGCCTACGATCAGGCCCGTTTTGGCTATCTAACGCTACGCAATGGTAACTGGAATGGGCAGCAGCTGATTTCCGAAAAGTGGCTGAGCATGGCCAGAACACCTACGCCTGTGCAGACTACTTATGGCTTTATGAACTTCTTTCTGAATACGGAGCAAATGCCTTTACCAAGCGCACCCGCATCGGCGTTTTATCACTTAGGTGCTGGTGCCAATATGATCTACGTCGACCAGGAAAACGACTTAGTCATCGTAGCCCGCTGGATTGACAGCAGCAGCATGGACGGGATTGTGGAGAGGGTGTTGAAGAGTGTGGGGAAGTGAGGTTCCCATATATCGAGTGAGCCATCGGCCTCCGCCATAGCGCTTTGCCTGAACAAGCAGATTCGGATCCCTTCTCTCGAAGGATACTTTTACCATTCGCTAACGCCTTATGTCAGCCAGGTGCGCACGTGACCTTCAGCCCCCTGACAAGGGATGATACCTGATACAAAAAAGCCCTCTTCTTTCGAAAAGAGCTAGTTACAATTGTTTCGCTTACACGCCTAACTACCTGCCTGCTGAATCTTGGCCCAATCGTCTTTGAGCGTTACGGTTCGATTGAACACCAGTTTGTCAGCCGTTGAGTATTTGGTGTCAACTGTAAAATATCCTTGTCTCTCAAATTGGTAACCAACACCTGCTTCAGCCTTAGCGAGCGATGGCTCCAGCGCAGCGGCCTCAATGATCTCAAGAGAGCCCGGGTTGATGTTCTTTTTCCAGTCCTCTCCCTCTTCTACGTCCGAAGGATCTTCTACATTGAACAAACGGTCGTAAAGACGCACTTCTGTTCTGTAGGCATGCTTAGCCGACACCCAGCTGAGGGTGCTTTTCACTTTTTTACCAGTTTGGTCTTCACCACTTTTGGTTAGTGGATCGTAAGTACAGTACACCTCCAGAATTTCCCCGGTGGCAGGGTCTTTCTTAAAATCAACGCATTCGATGATATAAGCGTACTTTAGTCTCACTTCACGGCCCGGCCCCATCCTGAAAAACTTCTTCGGGGGGTCTTCCATGAAGTCCGACTGCTCAATATAAATCTCTCGTGAAAAAGGCACCTTCCTCGTCCCACTATCAGGATCCTCGGGGTTGTTGGTGGCATCCATCAACTCTTCTTTGTCCTCCGGGTAGTTGGTAATGATGACTTTCAAAGGGCGAAGAACGCCCATTTTCCTAGGAGCAATTTTGTTGAGGTCTTCCCTCACGCTCCATTCGAGCAAGCCAACATCGATGATATTATCCCTTTTGGCCACGCCAATCCTGTCAGCAAAGGTGCGAATAGATGAAGGCGTATATCCTCTTCTTCTCAAGCCCGATATCGTTGGAAGCCGGGGATCGTTCCACCCGTCTACGTACCCCTCCTCCACCAGTTCAAGCAGCTTGCGCTTACTCATCACTGTATAATTGAGGTTAAGCCTGGCAAATTCTATTTGCTGAGGGTGGTAAACGCCCAGCTCGTCAATGAACCAATCGTACAACGGCCTGTGCACCTCAAACTCAAGTGTACACAGGGAATGCGTGATGCCCTCAATACTATCCGAAAGGCCATGTGCAAAGTCGTACATGGGGTAAATATGCCATTTGTCGCCCGTGCGGTGGTGGTGAGCATGCTTGATGCGATACATCGAAGGGTCACGCATGTGCATGTTCGGATGCGCCATGTCTATTTTTGCCCTAACTACATGCGCACCGTCGGGAAACTCCCCCTTGCGCATTCTGTCGAACAAGTCCAGGTTTTCTTCCACCGATCTGTCTCTGAATGGACTGTTCTTACCAGCTTTTGTCGGCGTGCCTTTGTAGTTTTTAGCAAAATCTTCAGAAGAAAGGCTATCCACATAAGCTTTGCCTTTTTTTATCAGCTGTTGGGCGTATTCGTATAGTTGATCAAAATAGTCGGAAGCATGATAACGCCTGTCTTCCCAGTCGAACCCAAGCCATTTTACGTCCTCCATGATGGAGTTCACATACTCGTCGCTTTCCTTGGTTGGGTTGGTATCATCAAACCTCAGGTTACAAAGCCCATTGTATTTTTTGGCTGTTCCAAAATTTAGGCAAATAGACTTGGCATGGCCAATATGCAGGTAACCATTGGGCTCCGGAGGAAAACGGGTGTGCACCTTGCCGGCAAACTTTCCCGTTTTGTTATCATCCTCAATGATTTGATGAATAAAGTTGATCGATTCTTTCTTTTCTTCCGTGTTTTCAGCCATGAGCCCAACCTGTGTTTTAAAAGCTGCAAATTAAAGCAATATTCTGCAACCAAGGTAATTTGCGCTGACTAAGATGCTGTAGAAAAAGAAAAGCCTGAAGCCGTTTGGCGACTGCCTGCACAAGACAGCTTCAGACGAACCACTTGAGGACTTAAAAACTTGTCCTGAGTGAAATAATAAAATTCCTCCCTGCACCAGCCATTCCTGACGAATAGGGCTTATAGCGTTGGTCGGTCAGGTTTTCGATACCACCGGAAATGATAATATCATCGGATATTTTCTGGCTCACCTTAAAGTTAAGTGTATACCACGATGGTGAATAAGGGTTTCCTTCCTTATCTGCCGCATAAATCTCCGTCTTGCCTTTCTCCTCCTCAGGCATGTCGGCAAAGCCAACACCCCCACTGTATTGAGCGTAAAAGTCCAGTTTCAGGTTTTTCACACCATACATAAAATGGCTGACGCCAAAAGCCGGAGCGGCATGCCTGGAAGGGCTTTTCGATCCATCATCCAACTCCTCCTCCCCAACTTGCACATTGTAGCGAGACGACAGTGTGAAACCCTCAGGCAATTTAACTTCAAGACCCGCCTGAAAACCATAAACGGTGGCCCTGGCAGCGTTTTGAATGGCCTGTACCTGGCTCAGCTCGCCGTCGTATACGATACTATCAAGACCGTTTAGCGTAAAGTCCCTGCGCACGAGGGCATTCGAAAGCACTGTGTAGAAGGCGGTAGCATCCAGCTTGAGGAAGTCACCAAATACCTTTGCCATACCCACCTCAGCATTGTAAGCATACTCTGCTTCAAGATCAGGGTTAGGCACGACCACCGCCCCGGGCTCTGAGTCGAACACCTTGCCCACGTCATCCACATTGGGCGAACGAAAGCCAGTGGAAAGGTTGGCACTGATTGACAGCTTCTCACCTGGCGTCAGCACTACGCCTGCACTTCCCGTCAAAGCACCATTCTTCAAGTCAGCCGTTGAAAACGGAAATGGGTAAAATGAATTATCGAACGTAGCATTCAGTCCAAAGCTATTGAAGCGGGCACCAGCTTGCACAAGGAGCAGGTCACTCAATCGATTCTGGTAAGTGGCATAAGCCGCATAGGACGACCAATCGGACTGTGGGTACCTTGCAGGACCAACGGCTTTCTCTCCAGTCGAAATATTCTCGTCCATTCCTTCAGAGTCCACTTTGTCGTAAATCATCTCCAGGCCATAAAAGAGTTTTTGTCCGGCTAAGAGCGATTTGGAAAAATCGAGATTGGCAGAATAGGCGTTTACATTTTCGATACGGATGGCCCGAGTCGATCCATTAATATCCCGGTCAATCCGGCTTTCTTCAAAAAACTGATGCGCCAACCTAAGTGTGACCTGGTCAAATAACCCCGTATTGGTGGTATAGGAGGTAGTCAGGTTGTTCATCATCCACTTCTGCGGGCCGTACGACCATTCCCCGTACCTGGGCAGTCCCTTTTTATAACGGATATGCCTGTCGTAACGGGCGTAGTCAGAAGTTTCAGAGTAGTGAAATGCGTAAACCACGTCCCACCTTTTGTTAGGAGCAAAACGCAGCTTCTGCATCATGTTGGTTTGCTGGTAGCCGCTTGGCCGCTGCACAAGTGGATTATCGTTGGTCACTACCCGATCGACACTATCGATTCGCTGCACGTAAAAGGGTCTGAGGTAGTCGTCGGGCCCTTTGGTACCCATTCGCAGGTCACCGTAGCCGTTGTAAGAAAAGCTGGTCACCGACGACCACTTCTTCCATCCGACATTGAAGTCCAAATGGGCCGTTTTTTCACTATTGGCAGATGAAAACCTGCTGGCAGCACTTCCTTTTGTCAGCGTTTCGTCGGTAAGGCTAAGGTGCGGGGTAAGGGTTGTGAAACTCATCACACCACCAATGGCGTCACTTCCATATATCACCGACCCGGGGCCAAAGAATACCTCAGTATTTTCAGTGGCAAAAGGATCCAGCGAAATAACGTTTTGCAAGTTTCCACCTCTGAAAATGGCGGTATTCATGCGTACGCCATCCACTGTGAGCAAAAGCCTGTTGGTGGCAAAACCCCGGATCATAGGGCTTCCTCCACCCTGCTGGCTTTTTTGGATAAAAACCTGGCCAGAGCCTCCGAGCAAATCAGCTGCAGTTTGCGGATTGAGCAGCGCAGCATCCTTGGGCGTAATGGTAGCAATGTGCACAGGCACATCCCTTGTCGACTGGCTCCATTTGCTGGCAGAAACCACAACCTGATCCAGCGAAATATTGGAAGGCTCCATCACCAAAACCCGATCACCAGCCGCCAGCTCAGCATAAGAGCTAACAATCCGATTGTAGCCTACCAGCCTGACTTCTATTTTATCAGCTCCCTCAAACTCAGAAATGTCGGCCATTCCTGACGAGTTGGTCATGGCAGTAGCCCTTGGCGCTTCACTGTACAGTGTCACCAGATCTAAAGGTTCATTGTTCTCTTTGTCTTTTATTGTTAAAATCTGCGCATAGCTCACCAGCACCCGTGTTGTGAGCAGGCATGACAGTATCAGTCTTCTCATCTTATGATAGTCAGTTTAATCGAAATACAAATAAGCGCTGGCACCAATTCTTCAGAAGAGGCCGGGCCTTGACTAAAATGTAGAAATCAAACTGATTTGGGTGGTGGATTCGGAGGGCTAAAGTACACTGACCTGTACAAGCAGATGGCTTCTGCCATATTCTTTTCTTCCTTAATTCTACTGATCGCTGCCCATTTGAATGAGTTAATTCTGTAAGGGGTTTTTATTAGGTCGACAAAATGGTCAGAAGCGTCATCACTCTCAGCTTCATGATTAAGCTCTTCGAAAAGAATCCCTTCAAAAACCTCACTTATAAAAGTTTCCTCTTTGTCCCAGTAGCAAACAAAGTAAACGGAATCAGGTAACTGTTCTGACTCAATAACATCATAAAACTGGCCTTTGTAGCGAAACTCTCTGTGTTCCTCCCATATAATTTCACGGTCGGCCTCATAGCGAGATAATTTGATTGTAACCTTCTCACTATCATCCACTCCCTCCATGATTTTTTGCATCACCTCTGACCTAATCATTATTCTATTAACATAGAATACCGAATAGTTCAGCCAAAAGGGAGCTGAAACACAAAGAAGAAGAAATATGGACAGTAACCTTTTCAATATACAGTGTGCGAATTCCCGTTCGGCCGGAGCGCCAACGGTGATGCAGGCAATGTAATTGGGTTTACTATCAAATCAAATACACATTATTTCAAGTGCTTTGCTTGATTATCAAAGGTAAAATTGAGTTTATTGAATGAGGGTTTGAATACCCAAGAATGTTTTATGCCATTATAGAGGAAACTCTAAAACTTATTTAATTTCGAGGGGTTTGTACTTTGGTCCTGGTTTTACACCTGTTAAGCATTGAATGAAGCATCTACTACTTTTGGTTTTCTCTGGTTTGACACTGCTTTTAGTTGCCCCAACCAGCTCACAAGCCCAATCAAGAGTCATTACCGGCCAGGTAACTGACATTGACAATTTCTCACTTCCGGGGGTAAACATCTATATCAAAGGAACCACCACGGGAACCATCACCGACATTGAAGGAAACTACAGACTAGAGGTAGGCGGCAACAATGATGTGCTTGTTTTTTCATACATAGGCTACCTGACGAAGGAAATGCCCGTGACCGCAGCAGCCACAATTGATGTGAAGCTGGAAGAAGACGCCCGTCAGCTCAACGAAGTCATTGTGACAGGCTATTCTTATGTAAAGAAAAGAGATATTATCGGGGCCATAGCGTCGGTTTCAGCTGAAGACATCAAAAACCTTCCGGTGGTGAGTTTAGATCAGGCTCTCCAGGGCAAAGCGGCCGGAGTGCAGGTGACACAGTCATCGGGAACGCCCGGCGGCGGTATCACTGTGCGGGTGAGAGGGAACACCTCCATTTCCGCTTCGAACAGGCCGTTGTTTATTATTGATGGTGTGCCAGTAGAAGATGGGGCACTGGCCCTGAGAAGTTTCGGAGGGCAGAACGACAATGCGCTCTCTACGCTGAACCCTAACGATATTGAGTCATTTCAAGTATTAAAGGATGCGTCGGCCAAGGCTATCTATGGCAGCAGAGCAGCTAACGGCGTGGTGTTAATTACCACAAAACGAGGTAGCAAAGGTGCCAAGACCTCCGTGACCTTTGATGTGCAAAGGGGTGTTATCGACCTCACCAACAAGCTCGACTTACTCTCATCAGAAGAGTTGGTGACTCTTCAGCGGGAGGCCATCACCAATGCGGGGCAGAACCCTGACGAGTCTGGGATTATTAAAGGTGTGACGGATGCCGTGAATACAGACTGGATTGACCAGGTGACCCGCCAGGCGATCATGGAGCAATACCAAATGAGTATCAGTGGTGGCGATGAGCAGACTAGCTTCTACTCAAGTTTCAACTACCGGGGCGAAGAAGGCGTCATTCTGAACAACCAGTTCCTAAGGTTTGCCGGCACGCTTAACATCGACCACAAAGTGACCGATAAACTCAAGTTTGGCAACAACCTCACCATTTCCAAGACCCGAAATGATCGAATCAAAGGTGACAACTTCCTTGATGGTGTTTATTCAGGTGCCGTCAAGAGTCTCCCATATTACTTTCCGTTTGACGAAAAGGGGAATATCATCGGGCCTGGCAATTCCAACTACGCCGGTTTCCCTAATTTCAACCCTGTGGGACAGGCAGTGTTGCCCCGATTCCAAACGAATACCCTGAAGGTGCTTGTTGGTGTATTCAGCGAGTATCAGTTCAACGAACATTTCAGAGCCAGAGCTAAATTCAGTGTAGACTATAACGACGTGGCCGAAGATCAATTTGAGCCATCGAGCACTGCCATTGGTGGCTTTCTGGCTTCAGTAGGTGGCCTGGGCTACGGTGTTAACTCCACCGGCACTTACGTTACCTATATCAACACCAACACTGTTACATACAATCAGACTTTTGGTGACCACGTCATCAACGCAACAGCCGGCACAGAGTTCCTACAGCGGACGGAGACCTCCAACTTTGTTCAGGGAAGGCTTTTTCCCAGCGATGACTTTACCTATATCACCTCTGCTGGTATTGTGGATGCCGGAAGTTCAGACAAAGTGAACAGCGGGCTTAACTCCTATTTTGCAGAAGCCCGCTACGACTACAAAGAAAAATATTTTGCCAGCGTCACCACTCGATACGATGGTTCCTCAAGGTTCGGCACCAACAACCGATTTGGTCTCTTCCCTTCGGTTTCGGCTGGGTACCGGATCACCAACGAAGCCTTTTTTCCTAAAAACACCATTGTTGATGACCTGAAAGTCCGGGGTAGCTATGGCTTTACCGGCAACGAAAGAATAGGCGACTTTGCCTTCTTGGGCACCTTCGCCTCCACCACTTACAATGGGGTGACAGGAACAGCTCCCGCCAACCTGGAAAACCCCGACCTCCAGTGGGAAGTGACCCGAGAAGCCAACGTTGGCATTGACCTCTCCCTTTTTAGCGGCCGCCTGCAAACAAGCGTGGATGGCTACAGCAACCTGACCAGCAAACTACTGTTCAGCCAGCCAATACCACTGACGACAGGCTTTGGAAGCATTCAGGGAAACATTGGAGAAGTGTCGAACCTCGGAGTGGAGCTATCGGTTAACAGCATCAACTTTGATGGCGACTTTCGCTGGTCGACCAACCTCAATATTGCCAAAAACGACAACCTCGTAAAATCTCTGGCCGACACCTTGCCCCTGTTTCGTGGTTACACTGCCAATGGCGCCGGCAATACCAATATTGTAAAGCCAGGGTATCCTCTCGGCACGTTTTGGGGTCTCAACTTCCTTGGTGTTGACCCAGCCACTGGCGATGCCATTTATGAGGACATTAACGGAGATGGACAAATCAGCCCGGATGATGGGCAGGTCATTGGCACGGCACAGCCCGATTTCGTTGGGGGAATAACCAACAACCTCTCGTACCGGGGATTCGATTTGAGTGTTTTCATTCAGTTTAGTTATGGAAATGAACTACTTAACTTCAGCAACTCTGCCCTGCTGAACTCTGGGGAGGACATCAATAACAATCAGGTTCGAAAGGCCCTCGACAGATGGCAAAAGCCGGGCGACATCACCGATGTGCCACGGTACGAACTGGGAAACACGCAGAACAACTGGCACAGCAACCGGTTTCTTGAAGACGGCTCATTTCTCAGGGTAAAAAACATCTCGCTTGGCTATAATCTTCCGATACGCTACGTAGAAAAAATAAAGGCGCAGAGCATAAGGATCTACGGCTCGGCCACCAACGTGTTTACATGGACAAATTATACGGGCAACGATCCTGAGGTGAGCACACTTGACGGCTCCACCACAGCGCAGGGAATCGACTTCTTTACTTTGCCGCAGGTAAAAACAATGATGCTGGGTATTAACGTGAAATTTTAGGAGCTAAGAAAATGAAAAAAGCAACATTGATCATATTGTTCCTGGTTACAGGCTTTGGCTGTACCAATTTTCTTGATCCTGAGCCCGTCGCTCTTTTGATAGACGACCTGGCGCTCAATGAGGCCAAAGATGTATCTTCTGTCGAAATTGGGCTTTACGGTGCCTTCAGAAGCATTGCAGCGCCCAAAGTTATTGCCGGCGATATGACTGCCGACATGCTGACTCATATTGGCACATTCAATCAGTACCGGGAGTTCTCCAATAAGCAGATTACGTCAACCAATGCTTCAGCCGCTGCGCTGTGGGGAAGCATCTACCGCACCATCTATGTCGCCAATTTCATCCTCGAAAAACTGCCGGGAGTGCCGGGTGTAACTGAAGCCGAGCGAAACGAAGTCACAGCCACCGCACGTTTCCTGAGAGGCTACGCCTATTTCGTTGGTGTGTTCACTTTTGGGGCAATGCCCATCACCACTACCTCAGACCTGGAGTCTAACAGAAATGTGCCCAGGTCAAGCGTTGAGGATTTGCTCGCATTTATTGAAGCGGACTATGCGGCTGCCTCCGGCGACGCTCTTCCGGAAAGCCCGGTAAATGCAGGCTTTGTTAGCCAAAGTGCCGTGGTGGCAGCAAGGGCCAGGCTTGCCCTTTATCAGCAAAACTGGGCCGAAGCTGAGGCGCTGACTTCTCAAATCATCGATAGCGAGAACTACACGCTTGTTGACGACTACAGCGACATTGTGCTCAGCGACTTTACCGACGAGGCAATACTTGAAGTTGGCTACACGGTGAACGACGACCCCGGCACAGATGCCAACTATGGGCTTAACGACCTCTTCAGAGGAAGGAGAGAAATCATTCCAAGCAATCAAACGGTGGTTGCACTGAACAATGATGAGGCCGGCGACCGGTTCAGTAATATTTCATTTGATCTTTCCGAACTGGGCGGCGTTGACAATGGCTGGTCTGTCGCCAAATACGGCACAGCCGATGAAGATAATAACAACATCATCATATTCCGCCTGGGTGAAATGTATCTGATAAGGGCCGAAGCAAGGGCACAGCAAAACAAGCTTTTCGGAAGCGGTAGTGCGCTTGAAGATGTTAACGTACTGAGAAACCGGGCCAATGGCGCTCCGGCTGTAGCCAATTCAAAAGAGCAGGTGCTTCAGGTGATTGAGAGAGAAAGACTGTACGAGCTGGCCTACGAAGGCCACCGCTGGTACGATCTGGTAAGAACAGGAAGGGCAAAAGTGGTGATGACAGCCTTCAACACCAACTGGCAGGACAAGTTTGAGTTGTGGCCTATTCCACTAAGAGAAATTCAGTATAACCCAGCGCTTCAGGGCGCACAAAACCCAGGCTACTGATACCTATGAGCAAATTGAAAACATACAGATGGGTGATAGCGGCCGCTTTTATGTGGTGTTTGGCCGGGTGTGAGCCTGAGAGGTTAATTTTCAAGGGGCCGTATCATGTTAGGTTCACAGAGGAAACTGCTTCAGAGCTTGAAAGCTACAGCGAGGACATAGCGCTCTCGGTGCATCTGGTAGGCCCGCAACGAAGCGAAAAAATACAGATGAGCTACTCAATTGCCGGGGATGCCCGGGAGGGCATTGACTACGAGGTTTTGAGCGAAAAGGGCATCGTGGAAATTCCAGCCAACGAAAGTTTTGGTTATATCACCATTCGTCTGATCAATAACGCCAACAACATCCTGGAATCGCAGGACATCATATTTACCCTGGAGGGTGTTTCTCCCGTCGATTTAGCCATCGGGCAAGGCGACAGTGAAATCGGCAGAACATTGACATTTACCATTTTTGATGATTGTATTCTTGGAGGCTATTACACAGGGTACGGCCCTTCTAATACAGTTCCTATCGAAGACATTCGCATCACCAGTGCGGACTGTAATGAATACTTTCTTTCCAACTGGGATATTAATCTGCCTATTTTCAATTCCAGCACAGAAAGAGACCTCATTTTCAACGACAACTTCGACAATACCCTCACTATACCGGAACAGGAAGAACAAACGCTGGTAGAGGACCAGGCTACCATACGTGGGTCGGGTATAGTTAATCCATTGACGGGTGAGATCACCCTCACTATAGAATTTGTGGACGTGGAGGATATTGAGCCTCAAACGGTAACATTTAAACGACAATAGGTGATGAAAAGAATTCGACTATCTGCATATATCACTTGCTTGCTTCTGCCTGCCCTTTTTTCATGCAGAGAGCAATTTGAGCCGGAACCTTTCACCTACTCGCAACTCCTTACAGGCAAGGTGTCCAAAACCTGGAGATTGACAGGTATTTCCATTCTCGAGGATGGCGCACCAACGCAAAATATTCCCGTACAAGACAATGACTGCGCTTTTGACGACAGGTATGTATTTTATGCGAATGAAGAAAAGAAGTTCGAGGTACAGAATGGCGCTACCAAATGTGATGAATCGGAGGGAGATATAGTAGTGACTGATATTTGGGCTTTTTCCAATGCCAATGCCACCCTGGAAATGATATTACCTATCCTTTCAATCGACACCCGGCTTCCCTTCATTGTAAAAAGCCTCAAAGACGACCGGCTTTCCATGGAAATTTTCTTTGATGGCGGCAGCTATCGTTTCGTACTTCAGGCAGTAAAAACCCAAGACTAAGACAAAATGAGGTTTTCAATATCTATCGTCGCTTGCATAGCCTTGTTGCTCACCGGGTTTTCCGACAATGTGTACCAGGTTCAGCAAGAAACTGAGCCCAACCCTCCCATGCGAACCTGCGAAACGATGGAGCAGGACAGCCTGAATCAGCTCAAATATGCTGACATGCGCAACAGGCTTGACTTTGAAACAAGGATTCAGCAAAAGACGAAAGAAATAGAGCTGCAGCAAGCTAGCGGCAGGGGCTTTGCAGGCATTATTACACTTCCCGTTGTGGTACATGTTGTCCACAATGGAGAGCAAGTTGGGCAGGGTCGGAACATTAGTGCAGCGCAAGTGGCCTCTCAACTTGAGGTACTGAACGAAGATTTCAGAAGGGCGACCGGCACCAATGGTTTCAATAATAATCCGGTAGGTGCCGATATCGAAATTGAATTTTGTCTGGCATCGCTTGGCCCCAACGGTGTTGAGCTGTCTGAGGCGGGTATTCACCGATACAATGGCAATAAAGCCGCCTGGACTCGCACCGACATCGAGGGTTTCCTCAAGCCGAATACCATCTGGAATCCCAACGACTATCTCAATATTTGGACGGTGGACTTTGAAGGGGAAAGTGAGCTATTACTGGGATATGCGCAGTTCCCCAGCGAATCAGCACTTACAGGCCTTCCAACAAGCGGCGGATCAGCTTCCACTGATGGTGTGGTGGTCAGATATTCCAGCTTTGGATCTTCAGAAAAAGGCAGTTTTTCGGTGATGTCGCCTCCCTACAACAAAGGCCGGACATTAACACATGAAGTCGGTCACTGGTTAGGTCTGCGCCACATTTGGGGCGACGGGCCATGTGGATCCGACGATTTTGTGACTGACACTCCCGAAGCTGCCGAACCTACCAGAGGGTGCCCGGCAGGCAAAACTTCTTGTGGTTCTGTGGATATGGTGCAAAACTATATGGACTATTCTGACGATGCCTGTATGAATATCTTTACCAAGGGGCAGAAGTCGAGAATTCTTGCGGTGATGGAACTTAGCCCACGGCGAAAGTCGCTGATAAACTCGCAGGTCTGTGGCGAGGTGGTAGCGGAAGCCCCCGTTCCCGACTTCACGGCAGACAAGCAGCTTTCGCTCCGTGACGGCGGCATCCGCTTTACAGACCTCTCGTCCAATTTCCCAACAAAGTGGTCGTGGATTTTTGAAGGAGGCACTCCTACTCTGTCAAGCGAGAAAAACCCTTTTATCAAATACACCGCCGAGGGTAGCTATTCTGTGAAGCTAGTGGTGTCCAACGAATATGGCATTGCCGACACTTTGACAAGAGAAAACTACATCGTCGTTTCCAGCGAAGGAGTTTGCAGTTCGCTCGACAATTTTGGAACATCAACACCAACCATCCAGCCCCTGCCAACGATTTATAAAGACAATCCACTGTCCAACCCGAAGGGTTACCTGTCGGGGCACAATAGTATCAGAACCTCGGCGATCTCGGAGTTTTTTGAGAACAAGCCTGGCTACGAAAACCTTAGCGGTGTGTCTATTCATTTTGGGAAAGCCGTCTTTGCCGATCCCGAAGCCACAGCACGTGTAGTAGTGTGGAATGCCAGGGGCCCGCAAAGCAGCCCCGGGGCCATTCTGGAACAGCGGGAAATCTTGATCAGGGAAATTGCTGATGACATTGCCGCCAACAAACCAACCAGTATTGTTTTTGGACGACGAGTACCCTTGTTCGGTGTTGGCTTCCATGTAGGCATTGAGCTAGATTATGGAGGAGGCGATACTTTGGCATTGATAAGCTCCAGAGACAGCGAGGTGGCTATACCAACGGCATGGGAAAAAGACAGTGATGGAAACTGGAGTCCGTTCAGTACTTCGTGGGGACTCACGATGAGCCACCAAATGGTGCCCAAAGTGGGGATGGACGCCTCGGTGCAGCTGAAAACAAATAAGTTGATTGTGAACCCAGGAGAGCCCGTTACCCTGAGCGCCACCGGCGCCTCCATATTTCAGTGGGAGTCTACAGAGGGCAGCCTGACCACAACGCTAGGTCCAACAGTAATAGGCAAGCCCACGAAGACGGCGACTTACAAAGTACTGGCCAGCGGTGGCGATCTCTGCGTTTCTGAAGCAGAAATCACGATCTACGTGCGTGACGTCACCTCCGTTCCACAACCGGAGACTACTGAACTGACGATTTACCCTAACCCTGCAGTGGATGGAGCCGTTACACTCGCATTCTCCAATGCACATATTGGACAGGTGAGTGCTACTGTATACAATGTGCTGGGTCAGAAACTTTTCTCTCGCCAATGGATGAAGTCAGGTACGGCATTTCAGGAAAAATTGGAACTGCCTGGGGTGAGAGGTGCGGTAATTATGGAGATTAGGGCAGGAACCGAGCTTCACAGAAAGAAGCTGATTGTGAGGTAAACAAATGAGAGCATGCTGTTAACATGCCCTCATTTCATCTCATTCTAAATCTATTTTACGGACCAATTTGTCCCTATTAAAGGTATCCGATCCGCTGGAAAGCTAATATCTACTTTGCAAAAACGTAGTTGAGCGTAATATTCACCGGAACAAACAGCGCATCAAATTCAGCGTCAGTCAAACTGTCAACATATGCCTGAGTCAGAGTGTCAGCAACAGCATCTTTGATTAGTCTTAGCGAAACCGCCTCACTCCAAATCAGTTCTACTTCATCAACATTTTCAATATTGTATTCTTCCTCAATCGCACCGGAGTCATTCGATGTAATTGTCAGCGTTTCACCGTCTTTCGCCCATACACCGTCGTCGGTTGAATCGGCTCCAGGCAAAAATATTCTTCTCTTAAACGTATTGTCAGCCAAAAACTCAATCTGATAATTTTCCCAGGTAACCAGTTGTCCCAACGGAAGCACCGCTCCCTCCCAGGAAGTGAACTCTACAGGCGCATTGGTCAGCTGAAACTCTGACAGCAGCCATTTGCCCTCTAATGGATCTGGAACCCTTGGCTCGTCGTCCTTTCCGCAAGATGCCAGCAACACCAAGCCAGCGAGTCCCATTAATAGTAGTCTTCTTTTCATATAGTTGAATTTAATTTCCTCACGATTTCGTTCTCTATTTTTAGAGGTATAACAAACACCCGGGCAAACGCCTCTATTTATTAAATTTAAAAATTATTTTGGGAGTCGTTTATGAGTAGCGCCAATTATATCGCCCTTTGTATCCTCGTCTTTCTCAGGCCAATTACAGTGTCTGCTCAAACCAATCCTGTGCAAAATAGAAAACAGTCAGAAGAAATTGCTAATAAATTCTACCAAAGTGGTCTGCAACTTCAACGAAGCGGTCATTTTGTTGAATCTACCTCTGCTTTTGACTCTTCTGTCCACTACAATCCGCAAGTGGCCGATGTGTATTTTTCCCAGGGAAGCAGCTACGAAGCAATAGATGATTTTGCCAGGGCACTTTATGCTTACGAAAAAGCCATCGATCTTCAACCTGTTTTTGAAGGCGCCCTGTTTCGGAGGGCGGTTTGTCTCTACAAACTCAACCTTCACGAAGACTGCATTGCGCAACTCAATAGTTTGATTGCAAGCAATGGTTCGTCCGAAGAAACAAAGGCAATCTTCTATCGCTACTCTCCTTCCGGCGAGGTAAATATCACCGCCGACAATCAACTCAACGCTGAGTACTATCTCTACAGAGGGCTGGCCTTCGCTGCTTTGCAACAAGAGCAGGCTGGCATGAGGGATCTTGACAGTGCCGTCAGTATATCCGGCGGGGCGTCCGACTACCTGGTCAATCGGGGATTGGCACTTCAGAAGCTGGGCAGGGAATCTCAGGCCATTGCTGACTACGAGGCTGCTTTGGTGAAGAACCCTGATACCCAAACAGCTCTGATCAACTTGTTTACACTCGACGCTGCCAGAGCCAGGAAATACCTGAAAGAAAACGAAAACATCGTCACTGAAATCATGGTTCCGGAGCTGCTGGCGCAAATGGGGTTTGACGCCCACAACAGAGAGCAATATGACGAAGCGATAAATTACTATTCCAGAGCCCTGGAGATCGTTCCTTCTGACCCCGACTGGTTGATGAACAGGGCTATTTGCTATGGAAAAGTGGGATTACTGGAAAAAGCTGAAGATGAGTTGTTACGGGTGGTGTCCTTGTCTGGGTTTTCCGAAAAAGCCTATTTACACCTGGCCAACATACTTTTTCTGGAAGAAAAGTATGAAGACGCTATTTCGTTCTACAACCTTTATCTGGCCATCGACATCAACTACGGCACTGCTTATTTCAATCGTGGTATTGCACTGAGCAAAACAGGCGAAACCGATGAGGCTTGCAAGGACTTGATGAAAGCTGGACGCTTGGGTGTGAAAGAAGCCGTGAAACCGATCGAATCAATTTGCAACAACTAAACAGGGCCGCATCAAAATTGCTTTTGGTACATCAGGTGCAGTCCCTTTAATGTGAGGTGAGGATCTGTTTGGTCGAACACCTCCTTCAGCGGCTCCAGCACAAGTGATAGCCCACCAGTGGCAATCACCTTAAATGATTCACCAGGCTCCTGCTCTTTGATTTTATTGATCACCTCTTTGACCAAACCCACATAGCCCACAAGGATGCCAGCCTGAATCGCCTGAACCGTATCTCTGCCAATAAACGTTGTTGGGTACTCAAGGGGGATTATCGGTAGCTGTGCCGTTTCCTGAAAAAGAGACTTCATGGCAGTCTTGATCCCCGGAGCGATGTTTACTCCCAGTATTTCTCCTTTTGCTGACACAACCGTAAATGACAAAGCGGTGCCAAAGTCGACGACAATAGCTGCCGACTGGTGATAGGTAAAGGCGGCCGTAGCATTGGCTACCAGATCAGAACCTATCTCATAGGGATTCTTTATTTTCAGGCTAAGGCCCTTGTAAATGGCCGGACCAGCAAGCAACGGTTGCACAGAAAATAACCTCTCCACCACTTCCTCCATCACAGGTGTGAGGTTGGGAACTACGCTGCTAATTATTATTCCACTAATATCAGAATAGCTAAGTGCGTTTTCGAGAAACCAGGCCCTGATTCTCTTTTCGTACTCGGAAGCAGGCAGGTCACGTTGTGACGGGGTTCTGAAAACAAGCCGGGGCTCTTCCTGTGTAAACAAACCAAAAACAACATCTGAATTACCTATGTCTACAACCAGTTCCATTATGCTACCGTTATCACCACCTTGCCTGTTGTTTTTCCACTTTGAAAAAGGGCAATCGCTTCCTTCATTTCATCGAAACCAAAGGTATGACCAACCATGGGCGGCCCAATCTCCAGCTTCTCCAGCTCACCAAGCGAATATTGCAAAATCTCCTTTTTCTCATACAGCCAGATCAAATTAAAGCCCATCACCGATTTGTTGTCGCTAATGAGCTTGAGCGGGTCTATTTTTGGCCTGCGCAAAAACTTCAAAGCAAGCTTTATTGGATTGAGCTTGCTACCGGTTTCAGCGAAATGGGCTGACCCATAGATAATCATTCTGCCCTGAGCGGCCATGGCTTTGTAGCTCATGTCCAGCACCTTCCCTCCTATGCATTCCAGCACCATATTGAACGGACGTTCTTTTGCCGTCGCTTCCAGTTTGGTTTCAAAAGATTCGTCTCTCACCAGCACCTCGTCGTAACCCTCGCTGATAAGAAGGTCTTTCTTGCCAGGTGTCCCAATCGTTCCAACAGTGTACGCATTCATCTTTTTTGCGATGCGGTTCGCCAGTATACCTACACCCCCAGCCGCACTATGAATCAGAATTTTGTAGCCTTTTTGAATATCGCCCAATGAAAAAAGTGAGTAGTAGGCGGTTAAAGCCTGCACCAAATATGCAGCCCCTTCTTCGAACGACCACCCTTTTGGAATTGGGCTGAGGTAGTCAGGGGACTGTACAATATGCGTTGTGTAAGCACCGAAGCGAGTCACTCCCATCACCCTGTCGCCTGCTTTGAATTTGGTCACATTTTTACCCACTCGAAGTATTTCGCCCGAAAACTCCAGCCCGGGTACGAAAGTCCCTTTAGGAGTGGCGCTGTAAATACCCAGCATGGCAAAAATGTCGGCAAAGTTTAAGCCTATCGCCTTAACGGCCACCAACACACTGCTATCATCCGGCTCGGCTATCGTCGTTTCCACCTTTAGCAGCCTGTCCATACTTCCGGCTTTGACCATTTGCCAGGCCCTTCCACCAGCCTCTCGTTGTTCGTTCATGGCTGCAAAATATGCCTAAATTTAAATTTTAAGCTACTTGTCGAAAAAATTATCGAAAATGCTTGACAAATAGTGGTGTAAACGATTTATAATTACATCAAAATTCAAAAGCCCGTACTGTTTATTTCAAATGGACAAAAAGAGAGTAATCAAAAGTTATGAGAAGCTGGATCAGGCGATGAAGGACCTGCTTCTGGAGGCCTACCCTTCTGGATTTACCGGCAATGTGATCAGGCTCACAAACGCACAAAATGAAACCTATTTTGCTGTACCTCTGGAAACTGAGGAAGCCAACTACCTTATTAAGGTACCGCTTGAATCGATGAAGAGTAAAGCCACACCTGCCGACGACGATGACGATGATGGGTTTGATGCGGGCGCAGACGACGTAGATGAAGTTGCCGGGGCGGACGATGCTGACGATGCAGATGACTCTTCAAGCGACCCGTCTTACAACCAGGGTTTTGACGACGATATCGATTAAAAAATAATTATATCCACCATTGCATTAAGTGAAATAACTTACTCATACATTTGCGTCCTAAATCAAAACCTAATATGAAAAAGACGCTTATGTTGCTGGCTATGACCAGTTTCATTGCAATTAGTTCTTGTCAATCAACCAAAACGGAAACCGCTGAAGCAGCAGCTGACTCCACAGCCCTTGAAACCTCTACTGTGGTGATGGAGGAAATTTCACCGGCTGACAGCACGCTGGCATCGGATTCAACCGAAATTGTTCAGACTGACTCTATCCAGTAATAAGAAAGGCCCTAAACGGGCCTTTTTACTTGTATCTTAACCAGCTCTTCTAGCTTGCTCTCCGCCCCCTAAACTGGTAGTAAAATAAAACCATTTCAACAGCCTTTCTGATAGCCGTGTTGACAGGATAAAACTTGCTACCCAGCTCCCAGTCTATCCCCATCAGCTGTGACTGATAGTCGGACATCATTGGCACAGCCATGGTTCCGTCACTGATGGCTCCCACCGTTGTTTGATACGGTACTGGCTGATCAGCTTTGATCAATTGGCATGTAACAAGCTTCTTCTGTCCATTTTTATCCCGGGAAGCCGCATAGCCAAACAGTCGGCAAATGAGGCCCCGGTATTTATAGTTGCCACAAAAGCCTGAACCAGCACCAACCACCAATGGATTGAACAAATGACAAACAGTCGATTCGCTTTCTTCATCCATTTTAGCAAGCATATCCTCGGCTTTGTCGGTTTTGTAGAGGTGATAGGCCAATGGGAGAAACTCCAGAATTGTGGCGGTAAGATCAGACTTGGTACAGCACTTTCCGCAGCCGGTAAGGCATTTTAAGGATGATTGTGCCTGGAAGGCGCTAATCTCTTTTTGCAGGCCGTCGAAAACCCTTTCAACAGCGGCAACTTTCTTATATATTGACAAATAATTGCTATATAGTTGCAAAACTACGCATTGAATCAATCGGTTGTGCGTATTGCGATAAATAAAGTATAAGCAGAAGCCAAAGAGCCTACTCTGTCCAATTTCGTCTCAAAACTTCAGGCCATGCCGCTCGATCAAATTCAAAACCATATTTCCTCCGGAGCGAATGAACAATTAGCTGTTGCACTAAAACAAAGCCCGGAAAAAGCTCGCCTCACCACTTCCATGGGCGTGTCGTTGGTCACATTTGCTGCCTATTACAGAAACCTGGAAGCCATAAGAACAATACGGGCATATCTTGACGATGTCACTATTCACGAAGCCTGCTGCATTGGAGAATTAGAGACTGTGAAAGAGCAGCTTCATAAAGCACCAGAGGTGTTGAACTCCTTTTCCGCAGATGGATTTACGCCGCTTGGGCTTGCCTGTTTCTTTGGGCACGTAAATCTGGCCGCCTATCTGATAGAAACTGGCGCTGATACGAACATTGCTGCCAACAACGACTTTCGGGTGGCACCCATTCACTCGGCCTGCGCCATTTGGAGTGTGCCCATTGTAAATCTGCTGATAGCTGCTGGTGCCAACGTGAACCTCTCCCAGCAAAAAGGCATTCGTCCCATTCATTCAGCCTCCCACAACGGAAGCCTGGAAATCGTCAGAATACTTATAGCTTCCGGAGCTGACCATAAAATAGCAGATGACAGCGGGAAAACCCCAACCGATTATGCGCTGGAGAAAAACTACGATGAGTTGGTAGCCTATCTTAAGACATTGAGTTAGCCGGTTACCCAACCTTCTTTACCATAGCCTTATAGCTATTTAAAATCAATTTCAGAATATCCTCAGGCCATTGATGACCGCCGGCAATGTAGAACTTCTGATTGACCTCCAATTCTATCCCAGTGTAGGACGAGCTGTCGAATTCTTTCCTTAAGAAGGTGGTAAAGCCATCGGACTTGCCCAGGTAGGGCTCGTTAAACTTCACTGCAAACATATCACTGAGTGATTTCATTTCACTCTTCCATTGACCACAAAACTCTTTCTCAGGTTTCTTTTTCGGATCGAAAAGCAGCCCGATGTCAACCTTTCTTTCCTTCCCTTCAAATATTGGGGTGAAGGTGTGCACCGAAATATGCACCACCCTATTGCCCTTGCTTACCCATTTGTATATCTGAGCATAAACGGTGTTTCGGTAAGGTGTATAATACTTGGTCAAAATATGCCGCCTGACTATTTTTTGTAGCGGTTTGGTGTATTCAGAAAACAACGACTTATGATTGCGTGACCGGTTGAGCTCGACAAGCAGCCGTGAGGTGGTTGAGAAATAAGAACTATCGGCCTTTATCGCTTTCAACTGCTCGAATAATGCCAAAGCACCAATATCAAGCCCTCTGTGGGTCTTCAGCACCTCCGGTGTTTTGTTGAACAGGTACTCATACTCCTCGGGAATTTCATTGCCGCCATGCTCGCAGGTCAATATGAATTTTACCTTACTCATCTTTTGGCCGACGGCAAAAACATTGTGTTGTTTTCGAGACAGCCTGCCAGCTCTTCGTAAAGACCAAGTAAGGCTTCATGACTAAAGCTCTGTCCCAGGTGCTTAATCATTCGTTCCGACAGGTTTCCCTGTGCTATGATAGCTCTTACGATGGCATTCGATTGATCCTTGTCGGCCATGTTAACTAAATGCTCCCAACATTTGGCAGCAGTAGCCGCCTTTTGCTCCATCCCAAAAAGCTTCAGGTATTGTCTATTGGTGATGGTATAGTTGCTCCCCTCTTTCACAACACTCAAAAAAATGGCAGCCAAATCGTCTTCATGCCAGCTCTTTTGCTCTTCGAAGCTACATAGCGTTTCGTTCACGAGTTCCTTTAGCAGGGCCACAATGACTTGCAGCACAGCGATATCTGCTGCCGGGCATTCCTGTATATCTATAATTCGGATTTCAATGGCACCACGGTCGAACCTCGCAATAGCCCCTCTTGAATTCAGGAAATATTGATCCAAAATGCCGTCGGTATCGTAGCTGTTGATATCTCCTCTGATTCGCTGAAAAATTTGCTTGTCGTATTCGGCTTGAGTGAACAATTGTTCCGGCACTACTTTCCCGGCAATAGACGGCACCTTCTCCTGATTGTGGCGGTAGGTCTCCAGCCTCGTGTCGACGAAGCCGCTCAGTTTACCATCCAATATGGGCGACGATGCAGTTAATACCGGAATGATGGGCAGCAACACCCTGATGGCGGCATGCAGCCTGGCAAACTCCTCATCCCCCTGAAAAGGCAGGTTGATATGGGTGCTTTGCAAATTGCTCCATCCGTGCCCACGGCAGTCGAAGATGCGGTTGTAAAGCTCGTAGATATCGTTGTTCTCGTGTGGCCAGATAACCGTTTCCTTGTACGGATCCATCCAGGGATGTGCACCGCCGGGAAGCAGCATGGCATCGAAAGGTGCCAAAAGCCTGTTGATTTCCTGGATGTTTTCGTGAAATGGCTTGTCGAGGCCGTTGAGTGTGGCTGCTGGTCCATTGGTCTTGATCTCGATTACGTGAGATACCAATTCGTTAGACCAGGCTATGGCCCCCCGATACACATCTGCAACAAACTCCCCAGTCACTTGCTTGAAAAGCTTGTCAGCTATTGGCAGGACATTCAGACCCTTTCTGGAAACGATCATATACTCCATTTCCACCCCAAACCCGTCGAACAAGTGTAAGTTTCGCTTCTGCTCTGCCATAGACTTAGAGGGTTTTCTTTTGCTCTATTCTCCGTAAAAGGGAACCCAGCACTTTCCTGTAAAGCTCATCCTTCAAACAGTAGTCTTCTATGCCATGATCAAGGCTCGGGTTGTCATTCACTTCGATGATATAAACGCTATTCCCTTTCTGCTTGATATCCACGCCGTACAGTCCACTTCCTATCAGGTTGGCGGCTTTTAAAGAAGTCTCGAGAACAATTTCCGGCACTTTTTCAACAGGCATTGTTTCTGCATTGCCGTACTGATCGTCAGTTTTCGATTTCGTCCAATTGTATATCTGCCAATGATCCTTCGCCATATAATACTTACAAGCGTACAATGGCTTGTTATCCAAAATGCCAATACGCCAGTCATAGTCGGTCGGTAGAAACTCCTGAGCGATCACCAGATCCGAGTCGCTGAGCATTTTGTCGAGTATCTCGTCCAGGCTCTTTCGGTCAACTGCCTTCATCACTCCCACAGAAAAGGCGCTGTCCGGCTGCTTGAGCACAATAGGAAAGCCCAGCATCGCCTCCAGATCATTTCGGTTGTCTTTGTGTACAATGACTGTCCTTGGTGTCGAAATTTTAGCTTTGCCCAATGTTTCTGCTAAAAACACCTTATTGGTGCATCGCATAATCGAGATGGGGTCGTCGATCACCGGTATGCCGTCTGCAAAAGCCCGCCTGGCAAAGCGGTAGGTGTGGTGATTGACAGCGGTAGTCTCTCTGATGAACAGCGCATCATACTCAGAGACCCTGCTATAGTCCTCCTTGGTGATAAGATCAGCATAAAAGCCCAATTCCTCCCCTATGTCGATAAATTTTTGGATAGCCTTTTTGTCCGAAGGTGGTGCCTTTTCATTTGGATTGACCAAAATTGCCAAATCGTAGATGGTTTTGGAGCTACGTTTTCCATCATAGCGCTTTTTCTTAAAGTATTCGTTAGCAGACTCCTCGAGAAACGGCTTGTGGCTTTCCGGTATTTCCTTTACTGAAATGGGGCTTATGCCCTGTAATACCCATTTTTTCTGAAACTGAAATTGAGCCCTGAGAATTGGTGCCTGAAACAGGTTGTACAGCGCTTTACTTAGTGTATCGTATTGAGGGCTGAGATTCTTGCCAAAGTAAATACTCAGGGCAAACTGGTTCGATTTGATCTTGGATAGGCTCTTCTGAATCAATTCATCAATTTCGTCGGTGATCACCCTCACGATGGTGCTTGACTTCAAATCCTGAATCGTTGTTACACTGGGGATCACTTTCTGCCCCCTGGCCTCAGCCAGCAGTGAGACGTAATATCCCGCCGATTGGTACCAGTAGTTTCGGGCCAGATTGAAAATTCTAACGTTCTTTATGTCAGCGTATTGAGGGTTGGTAAGGTAAGATCTAACTGCCACCACCTCTACTCCTTCAATGTTAAGCTGCCAGTCTTTAGGGTTGTTGATAACAACAATTTTTCTCATTCTTTATCTGTCGGTTCTAAAATCAACAAGTTAGCATCATAGGTCACAATACCCAACAAAATGGAGTTGATAAGCCTGTGCACGTCGACTTTATATTCGTTCTCTCCCGAAAGTGGGTTTTCCTGATAGGGATCGGACACCGAAACAATTCCGTTTTCGTCGATGGCAGTAAGCACCACGAAATGCCCCATGGGGTATCCTTTCAGGTCGTCGTATACCGAGCGACCCTCGTCGTTGGCGTATTCTCTTTTGCAATCGTACAGGTAAGTAGCGCTCAAGCCCGTGAGGATAGGGCGTCTTCTGTCGAGGTACTTCCTGATTAAGTCCACCGTTAAATCCTCAAAAGCAATTTCACCGCCTCTGGTCAGAAACTCGATATATGAGTGGGTAGCATTTTCAAATTTCTTACCTCTTTTATACTTGAGCTGGGCTTTTAGCTTCTCAATCAGCTCATCGTGCGTCAGCGTGGACCAAACAGGGTCAAAAACATTGAGGTTATAAGAATGCATTTTCGCCTTATACCCCCTTTTCAGCGCATGAATGCCTAATAGGTTACCCAAGGTGCCACCTTCTTCCAAAAATGTTACCTCATCTATTACCTGCTGCAGATTGATAAAATCGTGATAATAGTTGTAAACCGCATGCAGACTGGTTGGGCCGCATGTTTCGTCATCTGGCTGGTTCAGTATTTTGAAATAAGAAATTTTTGAGTGCATACGTTCATGGGTTCGCACATCAAAGATTACTTAAACTAGTCAGATTTTAATGTGAACAAACGCTAATTATTTTACTGAAAGGGTAACTTTACCCCCAACACAAAGAAGTTATGAAATTAGCACTGATAGCACACGACGGCAAAAAACCAGAAATGGTTGCTTTTCTGCTTGGCAACAAGGAGTTACTCGGAGGGATTGAGTTGATTGCCACGGGCACCACGGGCGGGCATATTGAAAATGCCGGCCTGCAAGTTCACAAAATGTTATCGGGCCCGCTTGGGGGTGATGCTCAAATTGCAGCCATGGCAGCGGAAAAAAACCTGGATATGGTGATCTTTTTCAGAGACCCACTCGACAAGCACCCACACGAGCCCGATGTTCAGATGCTGATGAGGATTTGTGATGTTCACAACATCCCTTTGGCCACCAATCCAGCGGCCGCTAACCTTTTTCTCAAGGCAATCAAGAAGGCCTGATCGCCCTTTACGGATCAAAAAAGATTGAGTACCCCTTTGCGCCGGAAGCGACTGAAATCGTAGTCCGGCATTTTTTTGTCCTTGAAATACTTGTCCTGCATTTTTGAAAACATGGCATGAATACTCTCTGCCAGTGGCCCTTCTCCCCTCATTCTGCGACCAAACTCGCTGTCATTCACCTGACCGTCATGAATCGAACAGATTTGGTTCCACACCTTGGCAGCCCTGTCGGGAAAATGAGTTTCCAGCCACTCCCTGAATAGAGTACCCAGCTGACCATTGAGCCTAACCAGGGTGAAAGTGGATGTCAGCGCTCCGTACTCTGACGAAAGCTTCAGTACCCTTGGAATCTCCGTATTGTTGAGGCCGGGTATAATTGGCCCCATCATCACCCCACAGGGAATACCCCTCTGAGTCAACTTCTCCATCACCTTCAGTTTCTTCAGCGGATGCGAAGTTCTCGGCTCTAACACCCTTCTTAATTCCTCATCCAGCGACGTAATCGTGAAAATCACGTGAACAAGGTGCTCCGAGGCAAGGTCCGACAGCACGTCCAAATCCCTTTCGATCAGTGCGTTCTTGGTAATAATGCCCAGCGGATTCCCATATTTTTGAAAGACCTTTAATAATTCTCTCGTAATGCCGTATTTCTTTTCCGCTGGTTGATAGCAATCGGTGTTGCCTGAAAGCATTACTACCTGGGGCTTCCATGAAGGGCTTAGGAAAGATTTTTCCAGTAGCCTGGGAGCGTCGGGCTTCACCACGATTTTTCGTTCGAAGTCCAATCCCATATTATATCCCCAGTATTCATGCGAATTGCGGGCATAGCAGTAAATGCAACCATGCTCGCAACCCTGATACGGGTTAATGGAATAGGTAAAAGGAATATCAGGGCTTTCGTTCTTACTCATCACAGTCTTAGGGTGCTCGACTATGTATTCGGTGGGCACTCTTTCCTGAAGCAACTGTTCATCAATTCCCTCTTCGTGGTAATTGCCTCTCTCCTGACTGGCAAACCTGTTGTTAGGCTGCAAACCTGTTCCTCTTCCTTTCATTTACTAATTTTATTAGCCCAATATAATTAGTATCTTAAGTTAAACCTGCATCTGCTACTAAATATTTTACACCCGAAGAAAAATTTACTTTGCGTTAGAATGGTTAAGCTCAGTCCTTTATTTTTGAGCCCTGAAATCAAAAAAGCAGAATGATCGACTTTATAGAAGAGCTTAAGTGGAGAGGCATGTTGAACGACATGATGCCCGGAACAGAAGACCAGCTGAAAAAGGAAATGACCTCGGCTTATATAGGCTTTGATCCAACTGCAGCATCACTCCACATAGGTAACCTGGCTACCATCATGCTGCTTGTGCACCTCCAAAGAGCTGGGCACAAACCTTATGCGCTAGTGGGTGGCGCCACCGGTATGATAGGCGACCCCTCGGGCAAGTCGGAAGAGCGAAACCTGTTGGATGAAGGGACACTTCGCAAAAACCAGGAAGGCATTAAGGTGCAACTGGAGAAGTTCCTCGCTTTTGATAGCGGCAAGAATGCGGCGGTGATGGTCAACAATTACGACTGGTTCAAAAAATTCGGTTTTCTGGAGTTTTTGAGAGATGCCGGCAAACACATCACGGTGAATTATATGATGGCCAAGGATTCGGTGAAAAACCGTTTGGAAACAGGCCTTTCCTTTACTGAGTTTTCCTACCAGCTGCTGCAAGGCTACGATTTTTATCATTTGTATACCGAGCACCAGGTAAAGCTGCAAATGGGTGGCAGCGACCAGTGGGGTAATATTACCACCGGCACAGAGTTTATCCGCAGAAAGGCCAGCGGCGAAGCCTATGCGCTCACCACGCCCCTGGTGACCAAGGCCGACGGTACTAAGTTCGGCAAAAGTGAAGGCGGCAACGTATGGCTCGATCCGGAGATGACAAGCCCGTACAAATTTTACCAGTTCTGGCTCAATTGCTCCGACGACGACAGCCACCGGCTGATCAGGGTGTTTACGCTGCTTGGCAAGGACGAAATAGAAAAACTAGAGAAAGAACATGCCGAAGCGCCTCATTTGAGGATTATGCAGCAGGCCATTGCCAAAGATGTAACAACCAGGGTGCACTCAGAAGCTGATTACAATATGGCAGTGAAGGCCTCAGGTATTCTTTTTGGCAAAGATGTAACGGCCGAGTTGGAAGAAATAGACGAAAAAACCCTGCTACAAGTGTTTGAGGGTGTGCCGATGGTAGAGATCAGCCGGACAACCCTGGACAGTGCCGCTACCATAACGGATTTGCTTTCGACAGAAACGAACAGCGAAATTTTTCCATCGAAAGGCGAAGCACGCAAAATGATCCAGCAGGGTGGTGTGAGCATCAACAAGCTAAAAGCAACCGACCCCAACGAGAAGCCAGCTTACAAGCTGCTCCAGGGCAAATACCTGCTTTGCCAGAAGGGAAAGAAGAATTACTATTTGATCAAAGTTGGGTCATAAGGATCGATAAATGGCAAATTTCCTGCATGGCGTTTATTTTCTGCTTTTTGAACAAAAAAAACCGTGGCGCTCACCACGGTTTTCTGTTTTTAGGCTAATTGCTATTGACTATTTTTCTTCTTCTTTGCTGGCAACCGCTTTGTCCTCACCTCCCATTTTCTGTACTGCTTCTCCATCTTTCAGTCTTTTGGAAACAGCCAGGAATGGCCCGGAAATGACTTCATCCCCTTCTTTTACCCCGCTCAGCACTTCAATGTTCTCAAAGTCGCTGATGCCGGTTTTTACCTCTACCATTTTGGCCACGCCATTATCGTTAAGGAACACCACCTGCAACACTTCGTCTTTCTCGCCAGTAGCTGGAGTGCTTGCTTCAATGTTCTCTCCCTCCTTGCCTTCGCCGGCTTTCTCATCCTTGCTGCTTCTGGTAGTAACAGCCGCCAGCGGAACAGACAACACATTGTCTTTTCTCTCCGTGATAATATCAACGCTGGCAGTCATCCCTGGTCTCAGTGGATTCTTGATGCCCTTCTCATTTATCAAATCTTTGTAGGAGCTGTTAAGTACCCTGATGCGCACTTCAAATTCGGTAACTGCATCGGCAGATGCTTTATCATTGGCTGTGTTGGCAATCTGTGTCACAACACCCTTAAACTCCTTTTCAAGGTAAGTGTAGCTGTCAACCTGAATTAGAGCCGTATCACCTACAGCAATTCTGATGATGTCATTCTCGTTCACATTCACCCTTACTTCCATCTTGTTCAGGTCGGCAATGCGAAGCATCTCTGTACCGGCCATCTGCTGAGTACCAACCACACGTTCTCCCTTTTCTACGCTAAGCTTCGATACCGTTCCATTCATAGGCGACAGCACTGTTGTCAGGCGAAGGTTCTCTTTTGCTTCATTCACCGAGGCCTGAGAGCTTTTTACGATGTACTCGGCCGCATTTACATTCTCTTCGGCAGAAGAAAGATCCGTTTGCGCCACCTTGTAGTTAGAGTCGGCCAGCTCCCAGTCTGCATCAGAAATTACTTTCTCCTCGTACAGCTTCTTCTGGCGGTTGTACTCCAGCTTCGCTCTGTCAAAGTTAGCCCTGGCCCTTTCCAGTCTCGCTCTTGCATCTGCCTCATTGGCTTTTTGCTGGTTAAGATTGGCGAGACTTCTGTCCACAGCTGACTGCCAGTTGTCGGGACGTATCTTTATCAGGCGATCACCGATCATCACAGAGTCTCCCTCTTCCACATTCAGTTCAATGATTTCGCCAGCAACGTCTGGGGTCATCTTTACTTCTATTTCAGGCTGTATGGCCCCAGAAGCACTAACTTTTTCGACAATAGTTTTCTTGGCGACATTGCTAAATTCTACTTCCATGGATTGCTTTTTGCCAATCCAGCCCTGCGATTTTCCAACCAGCACCACTACGATCAGTACAGCAACAACCCCGAGAAGAATGTATATTAACTTATTTGATTTCTTTTTCTTAGCCATGATTTAGAAGGTTAATTCTTTTCCCTGATAGAATTCTAATATTTTTAAACGAAACAAATAGGTGTATTTAGCTCTCACCAAACCAGAGCGTGCCCTGAACAGGTTGTTGCTGGCTACCTGGTACTCAACAAAGTTGACAGCACCCAATGAGTAGCGATTTTCAGTGTTTTTAAAAGACTGCTCCAATGCGCTTACCTGCCGCTCGGAAGCGTTGTATGACTTCAAGGCAGCATTTGCATTGTTGTAGGCAGTTTCAATATTTTGTCTCAGCGTGTTTCTGGTTTCAAGTGCTGAAATCTCAGCTGTTTTCTGGGTAATAATGGCCCGTTGCACATTGGAACGGGTCGTGAACCTATTGAAAATTGGGACGGAAAGGTTTAAATTGATCTGCTTGCTCAGGTATTCCGAAAATTGATCAAAAACCGGAAAGTCGGGTTCCGTTCTCACAACATTGGGTACCTGTTGGCGAGTGTACACAAGCTGCGACCTGTCGTTTTCAAGAAACCCAATCGGAAACTCAGCGAAAGTTGTGCCGTCATATATTTCCCGCTCTCTATCTGCAATTTCGGAGTAGTTGGTATTAAAACTAGCGCCCAAGCTTAAGGTAGGCATGATGCCGCCTTGCGCTACTCTCAAACCCACTTCGGCCGATTGGACATTCAGATCCGCACTCTTTATCTCAGGCATGGCCTCTAATGCAGTTCTGTAAATGCCTTCCACGTCATCGTCAATATTCAATTCGTCAGGAACGTCCACCTCAGGCACAATCAGTTCTACTTCCGTTGTGCTGGGCAGTAGCAAAGCCTGCTTTAGGCTAAGCAGCGACAAAGCAAGATCGTTTTCAGCGTTGATCAGATCCAGTTCATTGCTCGCCAGCTGCGATTCCAGGTCAAGCTGGTTTGTGATAGGCAGCGATCCGGCATCAACCAGCTTCACGGTTCTGTCCAGTTGGTTCCTGGTTGACTCCGCCTGCAGCCTGGCCGTCTCTACCAACTCCTGGTTAAGAATGACGTTCAGATAGGATGTAACAACGGTAACGATCACATCATTTTTTGACTTTTCAAGGTCAAATTCGTTAGCGTTTTTGGTCAGCTCGTTGCGCTTCACTGTGTTATGGAGCTGCATGCCGTTGAACAAAGTAATGTTGCTACTTCCCTGCACACCAGCGAAATAGAGTGGAAGCGTAATGAACTGATTGGTTGTAGGGTCGACTGATCTACCCCAGTTTCTACCGGCTCCCACTCCCACATTGGCATTGGGAAGCCTGTTCATTTTCGACTGCGTCAGATTCACCTCCGCTCCTCTCAATGTCAATTCACTCCTTTTAATGTTCAGGTTTCGCTCCAGGGCTATGTCCACCGTCTGTCGCAAATCCAACACCATCTTTCCTCCGTCGATGGCAGGGGTATTCGATTGACCGTAAAGGAAATGAGAGGTAATAATTAGTCCTAAAAAAAGTAATCTTCTCATTGTTGACCTTTTTATTTATTTATCAATATCTGGTATGTATATGACTTCTTTTATCCAGTCGAGGTTTCTCAGGTACTCAAGAGAAATAGCTTTCAGACCTGAGTCCATTTCAATAATCAGGCAAGCCAAATCGTTTTTCCCTTTTCGGGAAACCGTCATAGTAGCTATATTGCAGTCGTCGTGAGACAGAATATTGGCTATATAAGCGATGCTTCCCTTTGTGTCGGTGGCAGTGATAATAATTGTGTGAAGGTTGGCCGTAAAGCCAGACGAAAATCCGTTCACCTCGGTGATTTTGATCAAACCACCTCCCCTGCTTTCACCGATCACCTGAACCGCCTTTTCTCCCGCTTTCAGGTCGAGCTTAACCGTGTTTGGGTGTCGTGTCAGGGCGTTACCCACCGACTTGAAGTTGTATGTCAGTCCTTCTTTGGCAGCATGTTCAAATGCCTCCTTAATTCTCTTATCATCTGTTTTGTAGTCGAGCAAGCCCGCCACAATGGCTCTGTCGCTGCCGTGGCCTTCGTAGGTGCGGGCAAAGGAATTAAAGAAGGTAATGGTCGCTTCCTCCGGCTGCTTCCCTAAAATCTTTCTGGCGGTACGGCCAATGCGTACCACGCCAGCTGTGTGCGAGCTGGATGGCCCTATCATCACTGGGCCTATCATGTCAAACACACTGCTTCTTTCTACCATTTGTTTAAGTTCGATTCAGTAAATTTTTAAACCCTGCCCAATTTTCTGATCGAAATCATACTGCAACCGGCGCCTTTATCCCGGGATAAGGCTCGTAGTTCAACAGTTTAAAATCTTCGTATTGGAAATCAAAAATTGATTTCACGTCCTTATTCAACTCCATCGTTGGCAGCGGCAATGGCTCCCGTGAAAGCTGAAGCTCAGCCTGCTCCAAATGGTTGGAATAAAGATGAGCGTCTCCAAGTGTGTGCACAAAGTCACCGTAACCAAGCCCGCATACCTGCGCCACCATCATGGTAAGCAGCGCATACGAAGCAATATTGAACGGTACACCCAAAAACACGTCGGCACTGCGCTGGTAGAGCTGGCAACTCAACTTGCCGTCTGCCACATAAAACTGAAAAATAGTGTGGCAAGGAGGCAAACCGGACTTCGCCATTACCGGAATCTCCTTCGGATTCCAGGCAGACACCATCAGTCTTCTGGAGTCGGGCTTACTCTTAATGTCGTTAATCACGTCCGTGATTTGATCGACACCTTCAAAATCTCTCCACTGCTTGCCATATACGGGCCCCAATTCGCCGTATTTCTTAGCGAATGCAGCATCCGTCTTAATTGTCTCAATAAACTCTTTCAGTTTTTCCTTCCACTCGTCACTGTACTTTGGGTAGGTCTCTTCCTGCCCCGTTTGCTTCAGATAACTTTGAAATGGCCATTCATTCCAAATGCCAACACCATTCTTCACCAGGTATTCAATATTGGTGTCGCCCTGCAAAAACCACAACAGCTCATAAATGATAGACCTCAGGTGCACCTTTTTGGTTGTCACCAGAGGAAATCCCTCTGACAGGTCGAACCGCATCTGATGGCCGAAAATACTGATCGTACCGGTGCCGGTTCTGTCTGTCTTTTTGGTTCCTTTTTCAAGGATCAACCGCATAAGGTCATGGTATTGCTTCATGTTTTTTGCTTGTTTCTTTGGTCTTTCAAAGCTACTAAGCCACAGGTAATTGAGCTAAAGTTTTTTATCTAATTCGGCCTTACAGAGGGTGCTCCATAGTGAAGCACCTGAAAGGTAGTATCCTGCCCGATATTAACGAGATAAAGAAAGTCGTACTGCCAATCTTCCAGGTTTTCGAATTGGCCGCTGTCAATCAGCTGATTTACCATAGCAGGAACAGTGTTTGAGTGCCCGGAAACCAGCAGGTTCCCTCCTCTGTTCTTATTCACCTCCACCGACAGAAACTCTTTGTTCCCCGGATCATACGCAGTCACTGCCAGGTTGTTTTCTCTTGCAATGGCTTCGACTGTTTCATTTGTTCTTTTGTAAGGTGTGCTGTAAACGCCTGTCAACTGAACGTCGGCCAGCGTCTGCATCAAAGCAACAGCTCTCTGCATTCCCAAACTGTCTAAAGACGGATCATTAGTGCCATCATCAGCTTTTTCAGCATGCCTGACCAACACGATAGTGGTTGGTTCAATTTCGGCGACCGTTTTCACAGGAGCCTGACAACCAGCGAACACAAAGCCTATTGCCAAAAAAAGAACTAAAAACCTTTTCATTTCCTTCATTAAGATTCGGGCTAAACCCTTTCTTTGCATTAGTAGTTAAACATTTTGAATTATTACAATCAGATAAAAAAATATGGCACAAAGCAAGGAGATGCTGAAGGTAGGAGACAAAATACCCTCGTTTGAATTGCCTGACCAAAACGGTAAATTGATCAGCATCGACAGCCTCCTGGTAAGCAAAAACCTCGTTATCTACTTTTACCCCAAAGACTATACCTCCGGCTGCACAGCCGAAGCATGCAGCTTTCGTGACCACTATGAGGTCTTCAAAGAATACGATGCAGAAGTAATAGGCATAAGCACTGACGGCGCCAACCGGCACAATGCCTTTGCGAAGTCCTACCAGCTTGGCTTTATACTACTCAGCGACAAGGGCAAGAAAGTAGAAAAGCTCTTCGGCGTTCCCAGGGCACTTTTCGGACTTATGACTGGTCGGGTTACTTTTGTTGTGGACAAGAAAGGACTCATTCGCCACGTCTTTCGGTCGCAAACGCAGGCGACTAAGCACGTGGATGAAGCTCTTCAAATCGTGAAATCGTTAAAATGAAAGAACAGGAAATAGAACTGCTTACATCATTTCGAAAAGAACTGCATCGGCATCCGGAGCTTTCGGGAGAAGAGACTGAAACCGCCAATAAGGTAATTTCCTTTTTGAGGCATACCCATCCTACCTCTTTACACACAAATATTGGTGGAAGTGGCTTAGTAGCCGTGTATGACAGCGATCAACCGGGCCCATCTATCGGGTTTCGATGCGAACTGGATGCTTTGCCTATTGTCGAAAGAAATTCATTTGACCACAAGTCTGAAAATACCGGCACCAGCCATAAATGCGGGCACGACGGGCACATGGCTATAGTAGCTGGCGTGGGGCTGTATTGCAAGGAAAACCCTGTGCGTCGGGGAAAGTTAACACTCATTTTTCAGCCTGCTGAAGAAACCGGCTATGGGGCTCAATCGATGTTGAATGACCCAATTCTAAAAAGCTTTTTGCCCAAACAACTCTTTGCCTTGCACAATGTGCCTGGCTTTGAAACGGGTGCAGTAATCTGTAAAAAAGACGTTGCTTGTCCGGCGTCCGAAGGCTTGGTTTTTTCACTGGAAGGCAAGACATCCCATGCTGGTCAGCCGGAAAAAGGAAACAACCCCGCTCCTGTGATGGCAGCCATCCAGCTGAAAGCTCAGCAACTGCATGACGAACGCTGGCAAAATCAAAACCGCACAAAGATCACAACGGTGATGATGGATTTGGGTGGCAGGGCCTTTGGAGTAAACCCTGGCAAAGGTTCAGTGGCTTTCACGCTGCGCTCCGATAGCAACGAAGAGTTGGCTGTTGTAAAAAGTGAGCTGATCAAGTTTGCAAAAGAGAAATGTGAAATGGCCGGGTTGGCTTTGTCACTCGAAGAAAGCGATCCCTTCAAAGCGGTGGTCAACGATCCTGAAGCGTTCACTGCGATTCAATGGGCCGCCGTGGCCAAAGGTCTGGCTTTTGAGGTGGCGGAAACACCTTTTCCCTGGTCGGAGGATTTCGGTCGTTTTAGTGAGGTGACCTCCACGGGCTTCTTCGGTCTTGGCGCAGGCCTGGCTTCCCCTGAGCTCCATCACGATATTTACGACTTTCCCGATGAGCTGATTCCAGTTGGAATAGGGATGTTTTTGGAGCTTGGCAAAGCGCTTTGGGCATAAAAAAGGTAAGCACTTCGCTTACCTTCTTCTTTATTTTGAGCTGTTGACTTTTAAAACCCTCCGATCTTCAATGTCAGGAAATAGTTAATTCCGTTGAAGTCTTTCTCCGTCGTTTCGGCGAGGTCAAGATCCTGGGTGAAGCGCTTGGAAACCCCAAGGTCAAGCCTGAAATTCCTGGCGATGTTAACCTCGAGGTCAACGCCCGGTTCGACATACCAGAAAACATCGTTGTCCTGAGAAATATTAGAGCCTCTATTGGTGCCATTGTAGTCCTCCCAGTCGAGTACATAACCCAGCCAGCCTGCACCAGCGGAAACGGGGAAAGTAATATGCACCACCTGATTGCTAAAGAAAATTGGCTCCAGAAAGAACCCTCCGTAGCCACCCACAGCTACTACCCTGTTCTGCGGGTCTATGTCGTCGAACTTGGCTGTTGGCACAATGCCATGCCCCTCAAGACCTATGCCGAGGGAGCGATTCACAATCCAGCCTCCCCTCACACCTCCGAGCACCATTGGCTGTCCACGGAACTCGGTCGCCCGAAAGGAAAGGGCGCCAAAGCCACCGCTGTGGTTTAAGCTGCCAGAAAGTGTTTTGATATCACTTCTGGAGCGAGAACGAGATTTTACATAATAGTGCCTTTCCGGCTCATCACGATTGTCACTATCCGACGGCAGTGTTTCGTAATACTTAATGGTTCTGTTGCCGTCCACTTTTTCTTCAGGTTGTGTGGCAGGGATGGTATCGGCTTTAACTGTCGTGTCGGCCTTGTATGTGATGGTTTGTGCGTTGGCCACCGAACAAAAGGCTGCTGAAAGTGAAAGCAAGCTTAAAAAAGGGATCAGTTTCATTGATTATTCTAAGTTAAATTCTGAAGCAAGGACGAGGCTGGGCGAAAGAGGTTTCCAAGTTCGTGAAAAAAATAATTAAGTGCGGAATTCCCTCTATGCGGTCTTTCCGCCTTTGCGTAAATACAACACCCCAAATTAAACTCACCTTTCCTTTCACAAAATCCACTCATTTCTAACGGTAATCATTAATTTTGCCAGCTAATTGAAAAACCCCTGGTAATGGCTGAGTACAACTTCAGAGAGATTGAGCAGAAATGGCAGAAAAACTGGAAAGAGAAACAGGTATTCAAAACCGGCTCCGACACCTCCAAACCTAAGTTCTATGCGCTCGACATGTTCCCCTATCCTTCTGGCGCCGGACTACACGTCGGTCACCCGCTGGGCTACATCGCTTCCGACATCGTAAGCCGGTACAAAAGAATGCAGGGATTCAACGTGCTTCACCCGATGGGTTTCGACTCTTTCGGCTTGCCTGCCGAGCAGTATGCCATTCAAACGGGGCAGCATCCATCCATTACTACCGACACCAATATCAAGCGGTACAAAGAGCAGTTGGAAAACATCGGCTTCTCCTATGACTGGGAAAGAGAAGTGCGCACAAGTGATCCGTCGTTCTACAAGTGGACACAGTGGATCTTTAAGCAGTTGTTCAATAGTTGGTACAACAAAGACAGCGACAAGGCGGAACCCATCGCCGGGCTGATTGCCAAATTTGAAACCGAAGGCAACGGCAAAGTAAACGCCGTTTGCGATGATGATACAGCGCTATTTACGGCTACAGACTGGAAAGCCATGTCGGAAGCTGACCAGCAAAGAACATTGCTAAAGTACAGGCTGACGTACATCAACGAAACCACCGTGAACTGGTGCCCTGCATTGGGTACTGTGCTTTCCAACGACGAAGTGAAAGACGGCTTCTCCGAAAGAGGTGGCCACCCGGTGATCAAAAAGAAGATGCCGCAGTGGAGTATGCGCATCACGGCCTATGCCGAGCGTTTGCTGGAAGGCCTGGACAGAATCGATTGGCCGGAGCCCATCAAGGAAATGCAGCGCAACTGGATTGGCAAGTCCATTGGCGCTGAGGTTGACTTTAAAATTGAAAATTCGGAAAAGAACATTAGGGTTTTCACCACCCGTATTGACACCATATACGGTGTCACCTTTATGGTGCTGGCACCAGAAGCAGAGATTGTAAAAGAACTGACCACTCAGGAGCAAAAAGCTGAAGTGGAGCAATACGTAGAAGTGGCCAAAAACCGCTCAGAGCGGGACCGTATGGCCGATGTGAAGACTGTTTCAGGCGTTTTCACGGGTTCTTACGTGATCAATCCTTTCTCGGGTGAAAGGGTGCCTATCTATATCGCCGACTACGTACTGGCCGGCTATGGTACGGGTGCCGTAATGGCCGTGCCGAGTGGCGACCAGCGTGACTTCAACTTTGCGAAGCATTTCGGCTTACCCATTACACAGATCATCGACGAGCAAAAAATAACCGACACCGAAGCCGACCCTACCAAGCAGGGTAAAATGGTCAATTCGGGCATGCTGAACGGATTGACCCCGCTGGAAGCGATTGAGAAAGCCGGGCAATATGTAGAAGAAAAAGGCATTGGCGTTCGTAAAGTGAATTTCCGTATGCGTGATGCCATTTTTGGTCGTCAGCGCTACTGGGGCGAGCCTTTGCCGGTTTATTTCAAGGACGGCATCCCCTACCTGTTACAAGATAACGAATTACCATTGGAGCTTCCTGATGTAGACAAATTCCTTCCTACCGAAGATGGAGAGCCACCACTTGGCCGGGCGAAAGACTTCAAAAGCAAACAAGGTTATCCTTACGAGCTGACTACCATGCCGGGCTGGGCAGGATCAAGCTGGTATTTCTTCCGTTACATGGATCCGCACAACGAAAAGGAGTTCTGCAGCAAAGCGGCACAAGCTTATTGGAAGTCCGTCGACCTTTACATTGGTGGATCCGAGCACGCCACCGGGCATTTGCTGTACTCAAGGTTCTGGACGAAGTTTCTCTATGACCTTGGACTGGTCACCGTCGACGAATATGCAACCAAGTTGGTGAACCAGGGAATGATTCAGGGACGATCAAACTTCGTTTACCGGGTGAAGGGTGAGAATAAATTTGTAACGCACGGACTAAAGGGCCAGTATGACACGGTGGCCTTGCATGTGGATGTCAACATTGTGACCAACGATGTGCTTGACCTGGAGGCTTACAAAATATTCAACAAGGATGCGGCCACAGCAGAATTTGTACTCGAAAACGGTAAATATGTTTGCGGCTGGGAGGTCGAAAAGATGTCAAAGTCGAAGTACAATGTGGTCAATCCCGACGACATGATCGAGAAGTATGGTGCCGACACGCTGCGCCTATATGAAATGTTCCTCGGGCCGCTGGAGCAGTTCAAGCCCTGGAACACCCACGGCATCGACGGTGTGTTCAAGTTCTTGCGAAAAACCTGGAGGCTATTCCACGACGACAAAGGTGAATTGAGCATTTCTACCGAAAAACCAACAGCTGATGAGCTGAAAGTACTTCACAAAACCATCAAAAAGATGGCGGATGATGTGGACAAGCTATCGTTCAACACCAGCGTGAGCAGCTTCATGATTTGTGTGAATGAGCTGACTGACCTGAAATGCAACAAGAAAGAGATTCTTGGGCCATTGACACAGATCATTGCGCCATATGCTCCTCACATCACCGAAGAACTTTGGGAGAAGTTGGGTAATACTGAGAGTATCACTTATTCGAAGTTCCCTGAGTTCAATCCTGAGTTCGTGAAGGAAGACGCCTTCGAATACCCAATTAGTATCAACGGAAAGATGCGCCACAAAATGAGTTTCTCTGCTGATGCCTCACCTGCTGAAGTTGAAAAGGCTGTGCTTGCCGACGAGGCTGTGCAGAAATGGATTGAGGGAAAGGCACCGAAGAAGGTAATTGTGGTGCCAAAGAGGATTGTGAATATTGTTCTTTAAAAAGAGTTAGTTGGAGAGGAATGAGTGTGAGAGTAAACTAAATTTACTCTCACACTCTCCTATTACTAACTCTTCATCGTTTGTTATTTCGGCATTAACCGGATAATCTGCCCCGGCCCTTCCGTTGAAACATAAAGGTAGCCATCAGGCCCCTGAGCTACGTCACGGATACGGCCCACACCATTCAACAGACGCTCTTCTTTCAACACCTTGCCGTCTTTTATTTCGAGCCTTGCTAGGGTTTGTCCCGCCAAAGCACCCACAAACAGGTTGCCTTTCCATTCAGGATATTTGTCGCTCGTCACGAAATCCATACCGCAAGGAGCAATAGATGGCACCCAGTAATGAATAGGCTGCTCCATGCCGTCTTTTGCCTTGTCGTTGCTGATGATGCTGCCATCATAGTCGATGCCGTAAGTAATTCTTGGCCAGCCGTAGTTTTTTGCCTTGCGAACGATGTTTACTTCGTCACCGCCTCTCGGGCCATGTTCGTGCTCAAACAGTTCGCCTGTGGTCGGGTGAAATTTTAGTCCCTGAGGATTCCTGTGGCCATAGCTCCAAATGGTAGTTTTGGCATCAGGTATCCGCACATAGGGGTTGTCTTCCGGCACTCTTCCATCATCAAAAATTCTGTGGATCTTGCCACAATCATTGGTAAGCGTCTGCGCATTTTCCATTTCGCCTCTCTCTCCTACTGAAAAGAAAAGGTAGCCATCCTTATCAAACGCCATCCGTGCGCCAAAATGCTGTCCTTTCTCCGTCAAGGGACCTGCCTTAAATATTGTCTCCTGACTTGTCAGTTCGTTGCCTGAAAGCTTCCCTCTAATGATGACGGTATTGGCTCCGCCTTCACCTGGCCCGGCGTAGCTGATGTATATCCATCCCGTACTTGCATAGTTAGGGTGAAGTTCTACATCAAACAGACCACCCTGGCCTTTAGTAGACACAGCAGGAATGCCTTTGATTTCGGTTTTCTCTTTGCTGCCTTTGGCGATCTTCCAAAGCTTGCCCGGCTTATCGGCCACCAGCATATCGCCGTTGGGCAGCCAGGCCATCGACCAGGCACTTTCAAAGCCTTTGGCAAACACTTCTGTTTCAAAAGCAAAAGGTGCCTTTTCTTTTGTCTCAGCGCTGTTGCTCAGCCTTCGGCTAAATCCGGTGATAATTAGTAGTGATGCCAGGAAGGCAAGGGCGTAGATATTTTTTTTCTTCATGTTTATTAAAGGTCTCGCAGTTTAACTGGGATAAGCACTCAATTGTTACATTTCAGGAGTCAGGAGTCCTAGCTGTGATGAAAAAATCTCTTGACTGATCGTGGGCCGGCACTCCTAAGAAATGTCAGCTTTTGTAAAAATAGGACAATTCTGGCTGAGATTGGTCTGCTTTGGATAATTTTACATTTTATGACAATTTTAAATGAGTTAAAGACTTCACTTTGAGAAGTAAATGACCGTCATGATTCTTACCAAAAGCCAACCTATGCAACGTACCATTTGGAAGTACACCCAGCTATTATTCTTAGCCCTGCTTTTTGCTTGTCAGCCCAGCGACCAGTCGTCAAATGTTGACGTCAATGCCTACTACAGCCCCAATGAAGACCTGGGAGTGCTTTTTCACGACGTACAAATGGCGCAAATTTTTTCTGACTCAAAAACATTTGTGGACAGTGACCCCTTGCGGCCAGCCGGCGAAATTGTGGCTGAGTACATGGAGAAAAAAGATCAACCCGGCTTTAGCCTTGGCGAGTTTGTAAGCGCCAATTTCAGAAAGCCGAAGCCAAGAGGCGCTGATTACGTACCCGACACCACAAAAACCTTTACCGAAATACTCACGGAAAAATGGGATTACCTCACCCGCTCCCCAGATGAAAAGAGTTATAGCTCGCTGATTCCCCTGCCCTACAAATACGTGGTGCCTGGCGGACGCTTTGGCGAAATCTACTATTGGGACAGCTATTTCACCATGCTGGGCCTTCAGGTGTCCGGTCGGGAAGACCTGATGGAGAACATGCTGGACAACTTTGCCTACCTGATCGACTCCATCGGCTTTATTCCCAACGGCAACCGCACTTACTTTCTCAGCCGCTCCCAGCCGCCTTTCTTCGCTGCTATGGTGAACCTGCTGGCTGACTCAAAAGGTGATTCAGCAGTGGTGAAGTACCTGCCAGCTCTTGAGAAAGAGTATGCTTTCTGGATGGATGGCAAAGAGACCCTCAACCAGGGCAACCCTGCCTACCGCAGGGTGGTGATGGTAGATAACGGCCTCATAATGAACCGCTATTTCGATGACAGACCGGAGCCAAGACCCGAATCGTACAGAGAAGACGTAGAGCTGGCCGAGGGGCTTAGCGAAAATCAGAAGGTAGAACTGTACACTAACCTACGGGCAGGCTGCGAATCGGGCTGGGACTTCAGCACCCGCTGGTTTGCCATTGCTGGTGATTTCAAAACGATCGTTACCACAGAAATCCTGCCGGTGGACCTGAATAGTCTCATGTACAACCTGGAGTCAACCATTTCCAGGCTGAAGGCTTTTGCTGGAGATGAGGATGGAGCACAACAGTTTGATCAACTGGCCAGCGATCGAAAGTCGCTCATCCTCCAGTACTTCTGGAATGACGAAAAAAACTACTTTGTTGATTATCACTGGCCGTCTGCGGCGCAAAGAAACTTTATCACTCCTGCAGGCATGTATCCTCTTTATTTCGGACTGGCAGACAACACCCAGGCTCAAAAAGTTGAGGGGGCAGTAAGGCGCAGTCTGCTGAAGCCAGGTGGAATTACCACGACCAACATTATCTCAGGTCAGCAATGGGACGCCCCGAATGGCTGGGCTCCTTTGCAATGGATGACCATCTATGGTTTTCGCAGGTATGGCAACGACCTGCTAGCAGATCAGATAAGCGAAAGGTGGCTTACATTGAACTCACGTGTGTTTGACAAGACTGGCAAGATGATGGAGAAATACAACGTGCTCGACCTGAGCCTCGATGCAGGAGGCGGAGAATATCCTACGCAGGATGGATTTGGATGGAGCAACGGCGTTGTGTTGCGCCTGCTTCACGACGAAAGAATCGACAACAACAGGTAAGCTTTTCAATATCCTTTTTAGTTTTGCCGTCAAAGCATTAACCCTACATAGAATGAAGAATATAGCAGTGATTGGATCAGGCACCATGGGCAACGGCATCGCTCATGTTTTTGCATTGAAAGGCTTTAAAGTGGCACTTGTCGACGTATCGGCGGCGGCCCTTGAGAAAGCAAAAGCCACCATAGCAAAGAACCTCGATCGCCAGGTAAGCAAGGAGCTGATCAGTGAGACCGAGAAAGCAACGGCGCTCTCCAACATTACCACCTTCACTGAAACTGCCAAAGGTGTTGCGCAAGCTGACCTTGTAGTGGAAGCAGCCACAGAGAAAATGGACATCAAGCTGGAGATTTTCCGGCAACTGGATCAACTCACCCCGGCAAGCTGCCTGTTGGCCTCCAACACTTCTTCGATTTCCATTACTAAAATCGCTTCGGTCACTTCAAGGCCCGATAAAGTGATAGGCATGCATTTCATGAACCCTGTGCCTGTAATGAAGCTGGTCGAGGTTATTCGTGGCTATGCCACCAGCGATGAAGTGACAAAGCAAGTGTTGGAGCTGTCACGGACTCTAGACAAGATCCCGACTGAGGTAAACGACTATCCAGGCTTTGTGGCCAACCGAATTCTGATGCCAATGATCAACGAGGCCATCTATTCTTTGTACGAAGGCGTGGCTGGTGTGGAAGAGATAGACACCGTAATGAAGCTGGGCATGGCTCACCCAATGGGCCCACTACAACTGGCTGACTTCATTGGACTGGATGTGTGTCTTTCTATCCTCAAGGTGATGTACGATGGCTTCGGCAACCAAAAATATGCCCCCTGCCCTTTGCTTGTCAACATGGTGACTGCTGGCAAGCTGGGGGTCAAAGCTGGAGAAGGGTTTTATCAGTATACAGCTGGGTCGAAGGAATTGGTGGTGGCGGGGAGGTTTAGGTAGCACTTAATTCAAACGCAACTTCAATTGCGTCAATAGTTTTTTGCTTTTCCGAAGAAATAAGATCATTATTGAGTTAGCCTTAATTTCTTCCATTTAAACTAGATGAAAAGAGCCCTTTTTACATTATGTATTCTGATACTTAGTCGGCTAGCAATTTCTCAGTCAAATGGATATATAGTTAAAGGCGATACTGCTTTTATTGGCGGAAAGATAAAATTTGATAGAAACAGCCCCAACAAAGTCCTATTTTACACAGCTAACAAGAAATCTCCTATAATATACAATGCTGACAGTCTTTCCGAATTCGGCTACAAGGACAGCACCAGGTTTGTAGCCAAAGAAACAAGGGATAGCGATAAAATTACTAGGGTCTTTTTAGAAGTTCTTGAAGAAGGAGAGCTAACACTCTATAAGAATGGAGCGATGTTTTTCTTCGAAGATCAAAACCAGTTGACAAGTCTTTCAAAAAACGACTATCTCAACTATTTAGCGGACAAATCGATTCGCTGCGCTAAATGGGTTGATCAACACAGACTTGTCAAGTATAATACAAAATCACTTTCACATTTTGCCAGACTTTACAACCAGAATAGTTGCCTAAACATTCCGAGCACAAGTTATGGTTTTATAGCAGGATTTGGGGCGTCTAGCTTGTTCCTTGGTGAAACTGCATATCCGGAAAATACTTTCGGAGGGTATAAAATCAATTGCAAAACTTTATCGCTTGGCGTTTTCTACGAATTACCTTTCTGGCACTCGAAACGACTATCATTTTTCAACCAACTACAGGTTGCCCAAGAAACTTTCATCATAGAACTTTTTTCCAGCACAGTCAATCAGGATGTTAAAGTTGAGCTTGTCAATTTGCAGTTGATAGTAGCTCCAAAATATGAAATCAATATAAATAGACTTACTCCTTTTGCTTATTTTGGGCCTACGGGAATGTTCAATGTGAAATCAAAAAGCGAAGTGTTTCAGGCACGAGTTCAGGAAAAATTCATTGAGTTTGAGAAGTATAATGATTCCATCAATATTCAAAAGTCTTTATTCGGTTATTGCTTTGGCGTGGGTTCAGAGTTCCATTTTTCAACATCAAACTATGTTTCGTTTGAAATCAATAATTCTATGGTCTACGCAACTCGGGAAACAAATCTGAGAAACTTGACACTCACGCTTAAAGCCAATCTTTGATACGCCATTTTCAATATATGGTAATGAATGCCATACTAATATGCTTCAATGGCTGTTCTAGTGAAGTAGAATTCCCACTGAAAAAAGATTATTTGGTCTTAGAAACTCTTCCCTACGAGGCTTTAGATAAGAGGGGAGTAACTCTTAACGCAAAATTAGTCGGAGAGCACACAGGTAATATTTCTGAAGTGGGATTTATTTGGGGGGATGTTGAGACAAGTTTTAAGTATCCAACTATTCTGGAAAAAAACGCCTTTAGCCTGCGACTAGAGAGTGACCTATCAAACGGAAAAGATTATGGCTACCAAGCCTATGTAAAAATTGACAGCCTTCTATTATTGGGCAACCGTTTAATTTTTAGCAGCTTGGGCACAATCGACCCTACCATTGGTGATTTCTACCCTAAGTCTGGCTTTGTTGGAGATACAGTAACAATACATGGAAATTACTTTTCTCTCAATCGGGAAAGGATAGAAGTGACTCTGAACGACTATGTTTGCCAAATTGTCTCTGCGGATGTTAAACACATTTCCGTCATCGTTCCTTACAATATCGTTTACCATTCAGGTCAACTACCTCTAAAAGTACAAAGTGGCAATACCCAAATTATGGCCAAGGAGTCATTTCTTATCGAGGGCTTCCAGATTACAGAAGTCAATCCTGACCATGGTATTGTCGGCGAAACCCTCATCGACATTAGTGGAATAACTATTGAAACGATGCCGAATTCAATTGAAGTTTACTTCGGAAACCACAAAGCAGAAGAAGTGACAAGAATAGGAAATACAATTAGAGCACGTCTTCCTTATCAGATGTCGAGCGGCTCTTATCAAGTGTCTGTCAAGCTCGATAGCACACAAGTAATTTCAAACTCTACAATTGAAGTGCTTTCTCGCTGGCAAAAAATTAACGACTTTCCAAGTGACGGTCGAGTCCTTGGGAATTTGATTCCTGTAGGAAATGTCGCCTATTACCTTTTTGGTTCTACCAGCTTAAATAGCGACATATACTTCAATGAAATTTGGAGGTATTCTTTTGATTCAGACGAGTGGGCTCTTCAGGGCAACTTTCCGGGTCAGGCAAGGGGTGGTGCAATAACGTTCAACATCAATGGAATTATATACTACGGCTTGGGTGTTACTGGTGCCAATGGATTTTTTAATGATTTTTGGAAATACAACCCCGCTGTTAACCAGTGGACACGACTTAAGAATTTTACTGGCCCGCCGAAAGTGAAATCCCAATTCTTATCAATGTCAGGAAATGGCTATGTCATTGGATCGAGCTACTACGACGGTGGCATAAAAGAAATATGGCGCTATGATCCAGCTTTGGATCAGTGGGACATGCTAGGTGAAATTGGCATTGCCAATGGGATAAATAATCAGGACGCAACCTTCACTTACAAAGGAGAAATCTATGTCGTCGACATTAGTAACCCGAAAAGCCGCCCCGTAAAGGTCTTTAAGTTTTCTCCCGGTACTCCTAGTATTTTTGAGGAAATAGCCACTTTGCCATTTGGCCCACCAGCTATCCAAACAATGCCAATAGTATTTGTATTGAATAATAAACTTTACTTGGAAAACACGTCACGATTTCAAACTAAAACAGGCTGGCAAACCGAGACGCAAATGTTCACCCTCAATCTTGAAAGTATTGAATGGGCCAGAATCGAGAACTTCCCTGAAGCACTTTCTGCCTACCAGAACTCCTTTTCGTATAATAATTATGGGTATGTTGGATTTATCAGTCCAACCGGGGCCGACGTAACAAAAAAAATCTGGAGATACGACGCAACAATACAGTAACTATTTATCAGTAAATATGATTAATTCGCTATAAATCAGGATGTAAAACTATAATTAAACTTGATGAAGAATTTATATTTCCTTCTTTTTTTATTTGCTCTTCTGGCGAACCACAACCTACTTTCACAAGACTTCAATTCGGTTTCAGGCTATATAGTCAAAGTAACCGGTGACACTATCAATGGATCGATAAAGCGAAGAAGTGATCTCAACGAGCAAGTGGCATTTCGGGCTTCGGGGAGCCAGCAATATACTGATCTCACACCCAGTGAATTACAGAGTTATTACTTTGACGGAGGCTACTTTTATGAAACAATGACAATCCCAAGCCTTGGCAAACGATTTGCCCTTCGTTTATTCAACGGAGAAATCAGCCTTTTTCAAATTGAAGAAAAACTATATGTAAGAAAAAAAGGTAGCGAAGAGGTCATTGAACTGTTACATGAAGAAGATAAAAAACAGGACTTCAAACTAATCGAAGACAAACGTTATATAAGGACGCTACTTTTTTTAACATCTGATTGCCCCTCAGTTAAAGGAAAAATAGAGACTGTGTCATATAACGCAAGTAACATTTCAAAGGTGCTGGCGTCCTATCAGAACTGCATTGCGCCCAATTCTCAGAAAAGCGATAAAGACATTAGCAAAACAAAGCTATTTTTTGGGGTAAGGGCAGGAGCTGCCATAAACCGACTGGCCTACTTTGTAGACAGCAAGAACAATTTGTATTATGATCATCGTTTCGATTCAAAAATCGGCTTCCTAATAGGGCCATTTTTAAACATGGTCCTTACTGATAAGTTGTCGGTGCAAACAGAAATTATTCTTGCAACAAAGGCTTCCTACCTTTCCGATGTGTTATTTGTTTACTCAGGCCAACCTTGGTATGATGAAACGAATGTGGCAGTATCGTACATTGAATTGCCTATAAGTTTTAAGTATACCCTTCCAACTCAAAACATTAAGCCTTACATTCTGGCAGGAGGAAGTTTCGGTTTTAAGGTTGCAGATAGCTCCACGAGAATATATCATGAAATTGAAAGGGAAGTTGAAATTAGCCAAGACATGCTTGGTCTTCAGTTTGGTGTCGGCCTTAGCAAGAACCTAAAGAGTGGACGAAAAATAGATTTTGGATACAGATTCTGCCCTACCCTGATCAATCGTTCTTACTTCGATTACAAGGCCAGATGGATAGCACAACAGATTGGCGTAAGCTATGCCTTCCCACTAAACAATTAAGTAATTTGCGACCGATTGATAAGTCAAATCTGAACTACTAGCGGCTTATTTCCCTCGCAGCTACCCACCCCCCTGACCACGCATTCTGAAAATTAAAGCCACCGGTAATGCCATCAATATCAAGTACCTCGCCAGCGAAGTAGAGGCCGGGAACGATTCTGCTCTCCATGGTAGTGGGGTTTACTTCATCCAGGCTCACACCTCCACAGGTAACAAATTCTTCTTTGAAAGTTGTTTTGCCATCCATATCGAATGCGCAGCGTATCAGCATCTCGCACAGCCTGTTCTTATCTTTTTTGGATAAATCCAGCCACCGCCTTTCTGGCGCAATCCCGGCTCTTTCAACTATTTTTTCCCACAAGCGACCTGGCAAACCGTACATTGGGTTTCCAAAAACTACCTTTTTGGGGCTCTGCGCAGCATGTGATTCTATCTCACCCCGCAAGGCTTCTTCTTTCTTGTCGCCCAACCAGTTCACCAGAAACAGTGACTTATAGCCAATTTCCGCCAGATCCCTGGCGCCCCACGCTGAAAGGCGCAAAACAGCTGGGCCGCTGAAGCCCCAGTGCGTGATCAGCAGCGGGCCTGTTGCCGCCAGCCCACGGCCAGCCACCTTTACTTCCGCAGATGGCACCGCCACTCCGGAAAGCTCTTTCAGCCCACCTTCCGGCACATTGAATGTAAAAAGAGACGGAACGGGCGGCACAATAGTGTGCCCGAGTGCCTTGACCCAGCTAAACCCATCTTCTTTGGGCTGCCCACCGATGGTGACCAATATTTTAACGGCCTCAAGCGTTGCGGTTTCACTTTTCACGAGGAAACTTCCCGAAGTCCTTTCCAATGCCTTTACAGCAAAATGAGGGATAAGCTCGACCTTATACTTTTCCGCCTCCTTCAACAAGCAATCAATAACTGTCTGCGACGAGTTGGTCACCGGAAACATTCGTCCGTCAGCTTCCACTTTCAATGGCACCCCTCTTTCTTCAAACCATTTCACTGTGTCCCGGGCATCGAACTGATCAAATACCTTTTTAAGGAACTTACCACCTCTTGGATAATACTTTACAAGTTGCGAGGCATACTGGCAGTCGTGAGTCACATTGCAGCGACCGCCGCCCGACACTTTTACCTTCCCGAGCCACTTACTGGTCTTTTCTACCACTGCGACATTCAAGCCGGGATTTTGTATGCAGGCATTCACCGCACCGAAAATCCCAGCTGCACCTCCTCCTACTACTACCAGATCGTACCTGACTGCCATTTGCAAATTTCCTTGTAAGAAGGCACGAAAATACGGGATTCATTCAAACAGATAAATTAGATTTGTCTTTAGAGATCAAAAAGCACCAATGGCTAAGAAAAAAGCTCCTGCGAAAAAAAGAACCACCCGTAAATCGTCTAAAGACTCAGGAAGCAATTCGGGGCTCATACTCGCAATTGTGATGATCCTGGTAATAGGACTGGCATGGTATTTAAAAAATAATGATGGCCTGCCTGACTTTCTTCAGACAGGGCGCAAGCAGCAACAGACCGAAGAATCCCCTAAAAAGCCCTCCAAACCGGTTGAGAAAAAGGAGTCTGCCAAAAAGCAGTCAACTCAAAAGCCTGCAAAACGGGAGTCAAATGAGGAGAAGTCATCAGCCAACAAACCAGCTGAGGAGGCGGGAAAACCCACCGATTACAACCATTACTACTACACCACCTCCTTTGATTTCGCCTGGCCAGCTTACAGCCAGGACGACCTCATTGTAGAACACGAAGGGTACACCCTTGCTTACGACGAGGATATCGAACAGCCCAAGTGGGTGGCGTACCGTCTGACGGCAGAAAACATTAGCAAAAATGTGGCTCAACGAAAGGATAACTTTAGGCCGGACAAGGACGTGCGGACTGAGTCTGCAACCTTAGCAGACTATAAAGGGTCTGGGTATGACAGAGGGCATCTGGCGCCAGCCGCCGATTTTAGCTGGTCACAGTCTGCTATGGATGGCACCTTCTTTCTTAGCAACATGAGCCCTCAGGACCCTTCTTTCAATCGGGGAATTTGGAAACAGTTGGAGGAAAAGGTCAGGGGTTGGGGAATGAGAGACAAAGAGCTTTTTGTAGTGGTGGGCCCAATCGTAGAAGGTGGAGCCAAGAAAATAGGCAAGAACAAAGTGGCTGTTCCTCAAAAGTTTTACAAAATTGTTCTGGATATTTCTGAACCCGAGCTGAAGGCAATTGGTTTTGTGATGGAGAATAAGGCCTCAACCCTCGGAATAATGGAATATACAGTGACTATTGACTCCATCGAAAAGATCACGGGGCTGGATTTCTTCCCGATGATTCCTGATGATCTGGAAAAGAAATTGGAGAGCACAATTAATAAAAACCTCTGGAAATGAGAAGTTGGACAATGAAAAGCGTGGTATTCTGCCTATTGATCATCTCATCGTATAGTGGGTGGGCTCAAACTAGTCAGGGCCGTGCCAAAGCATTGCTCGAAGAGGCCAAGGGTTATATGGCCAAAGAAGATTATCGGGCTGCTGACAAAAAGTTTCGCCAGATTCTCTCTCTCAACGAAGTAGTGCCCACTGAGGCGTTGTACTTTTTCGCTTTCACGTTAGAAAAAAACCACCAACTTCAAAGCAGCCGCAATTTCCTTAATAAGTACACAGACCTTACCGGAAAGTCCGGTGAGTATTTCAATGAAGCCAAAATGCTGCAAAACAGGCTTGATGTGCTTGCAAGGGAGATTGAAGCCTGTGAATATTGTGACAATGATGGATTCAGACTGATCACCTGCAGCCAGTGCGATGGTTCGGGGCACATCGATGACAAGTGCCCGCTATGTCACGGTTTTGGAGAGATCACCTGCCACAAATGCCTGGGTGAAGGCGTTCAAATTTCCAAAAATCAGTTTGGAGATAATGTTTATAAAACGTGCGATGTCTGTGCAGGCAAAGGCAAAGAAACCTGTACCCAATGCCATGGTGAAAAGCATGTGGTGCAGGACTGCCCTCGTTGCAACGGGCTGGGAAGGAGTGGATCGGACTTGCTTTGTAACCACAAAGAACACTTCATAATCCCTTCAATGACTCAAATCAAAAACTAAAGGTTTCTTACTTGCAATACTGAGAAAGTGCCTCGTCTGCATCTTTCACGCCCAGTGACTTTGCCGTCTTAAAATCATTGCAGGCATTGCTCCCCTGCTTAAGATTGATTTTCAAAGCTCCCCTGTACAAGTAGGCCTCTCCAAGGTTATTATTAAGGCTAATGGCATTATTGTAACCTCCCATCGCCTCCTTCATCATGCCTTGCAGGTGATAGCTCCGTCCAAGAAGAAAATAAGCCTGTGAATTGGACTCGTCGATTTCAACAGCTTTTCCGAAATTAAAGGCTGCATTGTCATACTGCCCGTCTCTGTAATAGTATTGTCCAATGCTCAGGAGCGCTGCCACATTCTTGCCGTCAAGCTCAAGGGCTTTTCTGAAGGCCTCAAGCGCCTTATTATACTGCCCCAACTCCTCATAAGATCGCCCCTTGTTGTATACCGATTTTACGTGCGTTGGATTGAGTGACAAATACTGGTCGTAGGCCTCAATGGCTTCCTTGTATTGTCCTTTTTCAAAAAGCAGGTCTCCCTTCACCACAGCTTCGTCTTTGCACGAAACCAGAAACACCATGACTACTAAAAATCCCTTCAGGAAATTTCTATTCAAACTCATCTGACAACTTTGAGATAATAAAATTGGTTGCACCCTTCCAAAATGAAGGTGCAAATAAAGTGAAAATAATTAAGTAGGCAGAATTGATTGTATGTTACACAGCAACGTCGTTCTCACGCAAAGCACTATTCAGCGACGTCTTTTTATCTGTGCTTTCTTTTCTCTTTCCTATAATCAACGCACAGGGCACCTGAAACGTGCCGGCTGGGAACTTCTTGGGAATTGTTCCTGGTATTACTACCGAACGCTCAGGTACATACCCTTTATACTCCATTGGCTCACTACCAGAAACGTCAATGATTTTGGAGCTTCCGGTCAGCACCACGTTAGCACCAAGCACAGCCTCTTTGCCAATCCTGATACCCTCTACGATGATGCACCGTGAACCAATAAATGCATTGTCCTCCACGATAACAGGGGCCGCCTGAACAGGCTCCAGCACGCCGCCAATTCCGACTCCTCCACTTAGGTGAACGTTCTTCCCGATCTGCGCACAACTCCCCACCGTTGCCCAGGTGTCCACCATCGTGCCCTCATCTACATAGGCACCAATGTTCACATAGCTTGGCATCATTACCACGCCTGCGCTCAAGTAAGAACCGTAGCGAGCCACGGCATTTGGCACCACCCTCACACCCAATTTATCGTAGCCAGTCTTTAGCTTGATCTTGTCGTGATACGAGAACGGTCCTACCTCAATGGCCTGCATTTTCATCAGAGGAAAATAGAGAATTACTGCCTTCTTGATCCACTCATTCACGACCCACTCATCTCCTACTTTTTCAGCCACACGACGGATCCCTTTGTCAAGATCGTCGACAATTGTTTTGATGGCAATTGCCGTTTCCTTGTCTTGCAAAGTTGCCCGGTCGTCCCACGCATTCTCTATTAATTCTCTTAATTCCATTCAGTAGAAATTCTATTAAATTATCTTCGGCCGAAGGAATCGGATTTCCTTAGCGCCATGTTAAAAAAACAAATTGTGATTGGTTCGGTATTGAAACCTGTGGATGACATACGTCACTATCACAAGCTTGCCCTATCAATGACGAAAACAAATAAATATGGTTTTAATATCATAGGATTCAATTCGAAAAATCACTCCACCCACCCCGATATTATATTTATCCCTCTCTTTCACTTTAAAAGAATCTCGTTAGGGAGACTATTCGCTCCTCTCAGATTTCTCTTGAAATTGATTAAACTAAAACCTGAAGCAATAATAGTTAATACATCTGAATTACTGCCTGTTAGTATTCTATACCAAATAATATTTGGTACCCGAATTGTGTATGATATTCAGGAAAATTATCAACTGAACATCAAATACCTTTCTCCTCTTCCCTCCTTTCTAAAACCTCTTGCAGCCGCATGGGTCAGAGGGGTTGAAACAATGAGCGCCCCATTTGTCAGGCATTTCATTCTGGCAGAAAACAGCTACACTTCACTACCCTTTATCGGTCACCGGTGGACTCTACTGCAAAACAAAGCGCTGCCCCTTCCTGCTCCTGCCGCCGGAAAGGGAGACCTCAACGCCCCGGTATTTCTTGTGTCGGGCACGCTGTCTCTCACCTATGGAATTCGGGAGGCCATCGACGCTTTTCTGAAAATTCACGAAACTATTCCCGGAAGCCAGCTGCACCTGTGTGGCAAGGTGCCCGATAAAAAGTCGATTCAATATGTTACTAAAACGACGAGCAATCACCCCTCGATCACGCTGACCGGAGGAGCCGATGGAGTGCCTTACGAGGCCATACAATCTGCCATTGCTCAAGCCGACTTTGGACTTGTCTTTTATCGTGACAACCCAGCCATCAACGAGTGCTTTCCTACCAGGATTTGGGAGTACATGTCCTATCGGCTGCCGATGATCATTCAGGAAGAAAGGATGTGGACCAACTACTGTCTGGAAAAAAAAGCAGCTGTTATTTTTAAATCCGGGCAAGCTTCGACTGGCGATTTTTTATCCATACTTGATAGCACCTTCTATCCTGCCACTATCGACTACAGCGACATCTACTGGACAGCTGAGGAACACAAGCTTACCGAGTTGGTTAACACGCTTACGTTGGATCGGTAACCACATGTTCAGGCCTCTTTGACCAAGGCGTGAACGTCTCTTCCTGTTTTTGCGTTACGATATCGGTTGAAAAATATTTTTAGATAACTCTAAAATATTTTTACCTTTGGATAAAAATAATTTGTAATGCTAAGCTTTGCCGAAGAAAACTACCTGAAAGCCATATTTCATTTGTCTGACAGCGGTGCTACTGAGGTGTCTACCAATGCTATTTCTGACCACATGAGCACGAAGCCTGCGTCGGTCAGCGACATGATCAGGAAGCTGGACGAAAAAGGGATGGTGACTTACAAAAAGTACTATGGGGTCAATATTTCCAAGAAAGGAAAAATGATGGCTTTGCAAGTCATTCGCAAGCACCGGCTTTGGGAAGTGTTTCTGGTTGATAAATTAAAATTCAATTGGGACGAAGTGCATGAAGTGGCCGAACAGCTGGAGCATATCAGGTCGGGGCTCCTTATCCAGCGCCTGGATGAGTTCCTCGATTACCCCAAAGTAGACCCTCATGGAGATCCTATTCCTGACGAAAACGGTGAGATGGCGGTTGCAAAAAAAACACCTCTGGACAAGGTTGAGGTGGGAGTCAAAGGGAAAATTGTAGCGGTTAATGACGAAGGCTCGTCCTTTTTACAATACCTCGATAAAATCGGTATCTACCTTGGTGCCAGACTGGAGGTAACCGGGCGGGTCGACTTTGATGGTTCCATGGAGATACTGATAGATAACAAACAAAAGGTGTTCATATCCAGAGAAGTGTCTCAAAACATTTTGATTACAGATTAAATATGAAAAAATTGATATTGAGAATAACCCTGTCAGTTGCAATCATCAACATACTGTTCTTTGGCTGCACCCAAACCAGCCAAAAAAGGCAGAAAGATGCGAAGCTCAAAGTGCTGGCGACTACGGGAATGATTTACGATGCCGTACTGAATATCGCAAAAGACTCCGTTGAAGCGGATGCCCTAATGGGGCCCGGCGTTGATCCTCACCTTTACAAAGCCACCCAGGGAGACCTCCAGCGACTATCAGCGGCCAACGTTGTTTTTTATAACGGCCTTCACCTTGAAGGGAAAATGGGTGAAGTGCTGGAGAAGCTGGGGCGGCTGAAGCCAGTCGTGGCAGTTTCGGAAGAAATACCAAAGAAAAGGCTTAGGGACACGCCTGTTTTCGCAGGAAACTATGACCCTCATATTTGGTTCAATGTTGACCTGTGGAAAAACGCCGTGCTGGAAGTTGGCAAGACGCTGAAAGAAAAAGACCCGGACAACGCCGCTTACTACCAGCAAAACCTGGACATCTATTTGAAAAAGCTTGATTCGCTTCATAGTTGGGTAAAGACAGAAATAGCCACCATTCCCGAAACCCAGAGGATTCTGGTTACTGCACATGATGCATTCGGCTACTTTGGCGATGCTTACAATATTGAAGTAAACGGGCTTCAGGGTATCTCCACACAATCAGAATTTGGCCTCAAAGACGTAGCCGACCTGGTGAACCTTATTGTTGACAGAAACGTCAAAGCTGTTTTTGTTGAGACTTCGGTATCTGAAAGAGCCATTAATGCGGTGGTAGACGGCTGCAGGCAGCGTGGACATAATGTAGTGATTGGTGGCAAGCTCTATTCCGACGCAATGGGCGAATTTGGCACACAAGACGGCACCTATATAGGTATGGTTACGGCGAATGTAAACACAATAGTATCCTCGTTAAAATAATCTGGTAAGATGAACATACATGCAGAAGATCCGATCATCGAAGTTCACGACCTCACAGTCAGCTACAGTCAAAAGCCTGTGCTGTGGGGAATTGATCTCTCTCTTCCCAAAGGCAGCCTGGTAGGGATTGTGGGGCCCAACGGCGCCGGTAAGTCAACCCTTATCAAGGCCATTATGGATCTCGTGCCGCTTAGCAGCGGTTATGTGAAGCTGTTTGACACACAACTTGACAACGTAAGAGAAAAGATCAGCTACGTGCCTCAGCGGGAGTCTGTCGACTGGGACTTTCCAGCATCGGTTAATGATGTAGTCATGATGGGCCGTTACGGAAAGCTGGGGCTTTTCAAAAGGCCACGTCAAGCCGACAGGGAGGTGGTGCAGGAGAGCATGCGTTTGGTCGGAATGGAAGCCTTTAAAAACAGGCAAATATCACAGCTGTCGGGTGGACAACAGCAGCGGGTGTTTCTGGCCCGGGCACTGGCGCAGCAGGCAGAGGTCTATTTTATGGATGAGCCATTTGCCGGTGTAGATGCGGCCACTGAAAAAGCAATTGTAGAGCTGCTGAGGAGAATGTCGAAAGAAGGTAAAACGGTAGTCGTGGTGCACCACGACTTGCAGTCCGTAGCCAAGTATTTCGACTGGCTCATTTTGCTGAACATGCGACTGGTGGCTTCCGGGCCAACGGTCGATGTGTTTAAAGAAGAGCTTTTGCAGGAAGCGTATGGAGGCAAGCTCACCATTCTGTCGGAAGTGGGAGACTTGCTTACGAAAGGGCGCTTCCCCAGCAGAGAGAAAACAGTGTAGGCAAACCAGGCGACCCTTATTATGGAAGACTTTCTCTATTTCTTTTCTTTTCAGGATCCCAACATCAGGTACGTGGTGGTGGGTTCGGTTCTACTGGCTATTAGTGCGGCCATTGTGGGTTGTTTTACCTTTCTCAAAAAAAGAGCCCTCATTGGAGACGCCGTTGCACATTCGGTTCTTCCCGGTGTATGTCTGGCCTTTGTTGTCACAGGAACCAAGAACCCCATTTACCTGATTATTGGAGCGTTCATCACAGGCTGGCTCTCTCTCCGGTTCATTGACATGATCGTCAGGTATTCCAAACTAAAAGAAGACACCGCCATCGGCCTCACCCTGTCGGTTTTTTTCGGCCTCGGCATTCTGATCCTTACGGCTATCCAGCATTCCGGTAACGCCAATCAAAGCGGACTGGATCAATTCCTGTTTGGCAAAGCAGCCTCTCTTGTTGGCCAGGACCTGATCGTGTTCGGGTCGGTCAGTATTATTTTGCTGCTGGTTGTCGGCCTCCTTTTCAAAGAGCTGACTCTTCTTGCCTTTGACGAACAGTTTGGCAAAGCCATTGGCATGCCTGTGAAAGGGCTGGAGCTCGTTTTGACAACCCTCACCGTGCTGGCCGTAGTTACCGGCATTCAGGCTGTGGGCGTGGTGCTAATGGCTGCCATGCTCATCACGCCCGCAGCGGCGGCCCGGTTCTGGACCGACAAGCTGACCACAATGGTGTTCCTGGCAGCACTCTTTGGGGCAGTTTCGGGTATTTCTGGCGCCTACATCTCTTTCGTGGCTCCTGCTATGCCTACAGGACCGTGGATTGTCCTGGTGATTTCCTTCATCGCCATGAGCTCGTTCTTCATTGCGCCTAGAAAGGGCATCCTGTACAAGCAATACCAGCAAAGAAAGTATCAAAAGCAGATCCTGGAGGAAAACATCCTCAAGGCATTTTTCCACCTGGGTGAGGCCGATGAACAATACTATGGCCACCGAAAGATAAGCGACCTGATCTCCCAACGACGTTTCGTAATGGGGCGGTTAAAAGGCGGCCTCCAAAAACTAGTGAGAAGCGGTTTCCTGAAGCAGGATCGGGAAGGCTGGGTACTTACCGAAGAGGGTAAAAACAAAGGGCAACGCATAGTGAAGCTTCACCGGCTTTGGGAGCTTTACCTGACCGAGTATTTGCGAATTGCGCCCGACCATGTGCACGATGAGGCCGAAACCATCGAGCATATCATAACGCCGGAAATAGAAGCCCGGCTGGAGAAGAAACTGAACTATCCGTCGGTTGATCCGCACAACGAAACCATACCTTACAGATAAGCCATGGAAGCGATATATATCATCTTAGCAGGTTCTTTGGTGGCCGTTTCGTGCGGCCTGGTGGGGAGCTACCTCATCCTTCGAAAAATGGCCATGGTAGCTGATGCCATTTCTCATGCTGTGTTGCCGGGTATTGTAATAGCATTTTTCATTTCTGGCAGCCGGGACTCCCTGCCCATGCTTTTGGGAGCCGGTGCGCTGGGCATCATCACCACTTTTCTCATCGAATTCTTCCACAAAAAGGGCAATCTCCAAACCGACGCCTCCATTGGTGTCACCTTCACCTGGCTGTTTGCCCTGGGCGTTATTTTGATTTCTACTTTCGCTGGCAAGGTTGACCTCGACCAGGACTGCGTACTTTACGGTGAAATTGCTTACGTGCCCATTGACCTTTGGATCACCGACACCGGCACCATCATGGGGCCAAGGGTACTGTACATCTCCGGATCTGTGCTGCTGGTGGTCATTGCTTTCATCTTCATCGGATACAAAGAGCTCTTTCTCACCACCTTCGACCCCTCCTACGCCGCCATCATTGGCATCAACACCACGCTTTGGCACTATTTGCTCATGGGAGCTGTGTCGCTTACAACGGTGGCATCTTTCGAATCCGTTGGGGCAATTTTGGTGGTGGCTTTGCTTATTGCCCCACCAGCAACAGCCTACCTGCTCACGGAGGATTTCAAGAAAATGCTTATTTTCACTTGTATCATCGGCATAATTGTCTCCGTGCTGGGCTATTATCTTGCGTCTTATATTGACGGATCCATCGCCGGTGCTATGTCGACGGTGGCGGGTTTAATCTTTTTGGTTGTATTTTTGTTCTCTCCTACGCAAGGAGTAGTGTTCAGAAATAGAAGATCGAAACTTTCCATGACTTTAAAAGAGGAACCGATATGAAGCAATTGATTGGACTACTGTCCGTAGCCATGCTGGCCATTGTGGTCACGGCGGCGGCACCGGCTGAGCCAACCACCACGGAATGGACATCTATTGACCAGCTGGCTGAAAAGCTGAAAAAGGAGCCAAGACCGGTGATTGTGGAGATGTATGCCAACTGGTGTGGCTGGTGTAAGAAGATGGATAAAACCACTTTTGCTGATCCTGAGGTTGTCTCTCTTTTGAACGAATCCGTTTATGTCGTCAAAATAAATGGTGAAACAACCGATAAGTTTACCTTTCTGGGGAAGGAAACAAGCGGCAGGGACATGGTAAAGGCACTGGGGATTCAAGGGTATCCTACCTTCATTTTGGTAGACAACGACCAGGACAGACTTGAAATAGTTTCAGGATACAAAACTTCGCCGCAGCTCAAGAGGATCATCACTAAGCTAGCCAAAAAATAGACCTAAGCCACAAACAACAAGCAACAAAACGCAAAATAAGCTCCAATCACCTAAAATTCACACTCGAAACGGTTTAGTGCCTCGATGTTGTATTTTTGTGATTCCTTGAATTTTGTTGCTTGTCTTTTGTTATTTCAATCGAGTCTTTCATTCTAACAAACAGTTCATAACCGTTGGGTGCTCTCTCCTACTCTCAGTTCGACGATACCATTGTGGCACTTGCTACCCCTCAGGGCATTGGCGCCATTGCCGTTGTTCGCCTTTCCGGGCCTCAGGCCATCAGTATTGCCAATGCGGTCTTTCATGGTAAAAATCTCGACGCAGCCGATTCACACACCATCCATTTTGGTACTATCAGAGAAGGCAAAGAGATCATCGATGAGGTGTTGATGTCGGTCTTCATTGCTCCCAGGTCGTTCACCAAAGAAAATGTGGTGGAGATCTCCTGTCATGGCTCGTCGTATATCATCAAGCGCATCATTAACCTCCTCGTGAGCAAGGGAGCCAGGTTGGCCAAGCCGGGAGAATTCACCAAAAGGGCATTTCTCAACGGGCAATTCGATCTGGCCCAGGCCGAGGCAGTAGCCGATGTGATCAGCTCCGACTCGGAGGCAGCCCACCAGGCCGCTATGTCGCAGATGCGGGGAGGCTTTTCGAAGGACATCAAACAACTGCGGGAGCAGCTCATCCACTTTGCCAGCATGATTGAGCTGGAGCTGGACTTCGGTGAAGAGGATGTGGAATTTGCCGACCGCCACGACCTGGCAAAGCTGGTGACTGACCTGAAAACGATCATCAACCAGCTGATCAAGAGTTTCGACCTGGGCAACGTGATCAAAAACGGCGTGCCTACTGTGATTGCGGGGAAACCTAATGCAGGCAAGTCTACCCTGCTCAATGCTTTGCTCAAAGAAGAAAAGGCCATTGTATCGGACATTGCCGGCACCACCCGTGACTCCATCGAAGATGAAATCAATATTGAAGGCGTGGCTTTCAGGTTCATTGACACGGCCGGCATCAGAGAAACAACCGATGTAATCGAAGCACTCGGTGTGGAAAGAACGCACAGCAAAATGAAAGAGGCCTCGCTGATCCTTTACCTTTTTGACCTGGTGAACGACAACATCACCGACATCAACAAAGAGATCAACAAGCTTGAGAACCTGGGCAAGCCGTTCATTCCTATCGGGAACAAGATAGACAAAGCGCCCGCTGGTCTGGTGGCTCAGCTAAAAGAAGATGACCGGTTCATCTTTATTTCTGCCTCTCAGCAGCAATACCTGGAAGAGCTGAAAGACAAAATCCTCGATCAGGTCAACCTGAAGAACATCCGCAGCAGCGACACCATAGTCACCAACGCCCGGCACTTTGAAAGCCTGCTGAAGACCAGCCAAGCACTCGATGACGTGCTCACGGGCATCGGCTCCAACGTCACCGGCGACTTCCTGGCTCTGGACATCCGCCAAGCCCTCCATCACCTCGGTGAGATTACGGGTGAGGTAACGAATGACGATTTGCTGGCGAATATTTTTAGTAAGTTTTGTATCGGAAAATAAGCGACAAGTAATGGCTATACATCTTTATCAATCAAAGAGAGCCAAGCGCAATATAGGTATGCAGGTTTACAACGACTACGCCTGGCATGAGTCACAGGTAGATGCACTTACTATCTGGTACGCTGATGTATTCTTTATAAATAGGAAGCCAACCCTGGTCATTGCCAACCCATTGACCAAATTTACATTTTTTGTTTTTAGATATTCCCGAAGAGAAAGTACTGATTTTCTTCAAAAATTCAGAGAAAAGCTGTCCTATACCATGACCTGCGCCGGTATTGATCCCAAAAAGTACCTCGAACAATGCGACTGGTTGGTGGAATACGAAAAGAGCGACAAATCGGCTTCGGCACACTTGTCCAGAACCAAAATGGAGTATGAGTATATGATTAAGTCACAACACCACAACGTGGATGCGGCAGACGATGAAGCGTTTTACAATAGAATGATCGCCGATAACCTGGTCTCCTATCACAAGAAAGACTTTGATCGGCCTTCAAAGAGGCTCTACCATGAAATGCTCCTGAGGCGATGGGACTGATACTTCGTCCGTCACCGCCCCCTCAAATTAGCTTTACTCACACTCTCAACTATTTAACCTCGATGCAATGGCTATAAGCGCAGGATTGAAATTGTAAACTAAAGACCAGGGAATAACAAAACTTTTCTATCTTCGTAACATGTTATAATATAACATATCAATTATGAATATATCTGTCTATTTACCAGATGCGCTCAAGACCCGATTTGATTCCTATGTCAAAAACAAAGGAATGACCACCAATGGTGCTATTCGGGAGGCCGTTGAACTGTTATTAAAAACTGAATCTAGCAAGAAATGGGGAGATTGGATTAACCAATTAGAACCCGACCATGACTTTCCATGCATAGAAGACCTGAGAAAAGATTTGAAGGCTCCAAAAGAGGATATCTTTTAGTATGACTTATCTGTTAGACACTTGTGTCATTATCGACCTTGTTAAAGGAGATCCTGGTACCATTGATGCCATGAAGTCAAAATCTCCTGATCAGGTAAACATATCTGCGATTACAGAATTTGAATTGATGTATGGTCTGGCACAGACTTCAAAACTTAAGAGTAAATCCAAAAGTATCGTTGAGGCGATGCTATCAGAAATCAATATTCTAGATTTTGCCTCCAAAGAAGCTGCAACAGCAGCAGAAATCAGGAACCACCTGAGAGCCCTGGGAACACCGATTGGTCCGTATGACTTTCTTATTGCCGCCACAGCATTAGCCAATGATTTGGTATTGGTCACATCAAATGAAAAGGAATTTGCGAGGGTCGAGAACTTGCAGATTGAGAACTGGAGGCAGCATTCTTAATCAATCAGACAAGCTTACTACCACACATCCATTTTCTTTTTCGAACTAGTAGCGAATCGCTTATCTTAAAGTTTTATAAGATCAAGATATGCGTCGTAGAAAATTCATTCAGGCCTCAGCCATGGCGGCGGCAGTTGCAGCCAGCCCGTCATTTCCTCTATTTTCTGCTCCTAAAGCACAGAGAAAGTTCAAGCTGGCCCTCAACCCGGGGATTATTGGAGTGAAGGCCAATTTTGCTCAAACTTTGGATTACGCCATCCAGTATGGTTATGAAGCTATTAGTCCGTTTACTCAGGAGGTGATGAAAGACTATTCGTCAGCACAGCTGAACGAAATTATGGCGAAGATGAAAGCGAACAAGATCACCTACGACTCCACCAATATACCTGTGGAGTTTCGCCATGACGAAGCCAAGTTCAAAGAGGACGTGAAGGAACTGCCAAAGTTCTGCGAGGCCATGCAAAAACAAGGTGCCACACGGATCAACACCTGGATCATCTCCTCCCACCCCACCCTTACCTACAATGAAAACATGCGCCAGCATGCCGCCAGGCTTGGGGAATGCGCCAAAATAATGAATGAATATGGCATCAGGCTTGGCCTTGAGTACCTGGGCATGCGAACGCTTGTGGCCGGGAATCGCTATACATTTATCAGCTCCATGAAGGAAGGGAAAGAACTCATTGCTGCCATAGGAACTGGAAATGTTGGGTTTGTGCTGGACAGCTTCCACTGGTATTGCGCCAACGATACTCTGGAGGACATCAAAACCCTCACCCCTTCCGATATCATCACCGCCGACATCAACGACGCCAGAGCAGGCTTCAAACGAGAAGAGCAACAGGACGGAAAACGAGAGCTGCCACTTGCCACCGGTGTGATCAACATGAAAGACTTTCTGCAGGGTTTGATCGACATCGGGTACGACGGGCCGGTAAGGACGGAACCGTTCAACCAGGCACTTAACGAGCTTGAGAATGACGAGGCACTGGCCACCAATATGACCGCAATGAAAAAAGCACTGGCTTTGGTTGGAATGTAGGCCGGTGTCCTTGCCTATTTCGCATTAATCTGATGTTACCTTACCCCGGCAAAGTACATTTTCTCATGTGCTGTTCAGAATCTCCGCTCAACACCATAGCACTGAAATCAACTACCCATCTGAGGTACATTTTTTGAACGTTTACACATTGTGAGTGCGCTGGATTTACCTCAAATAAGCATTTGGTTGAGTATAAAAATAATACAATTTTTAATTGCAAAAATACATTTACGGAACTTGTGCATTTGACAGGTTTGATAGGCTGGAGGGGTTCGTTTAAGCCTCTCTAAAATGAAAAAAAGCTTGCATTTCACTGTTGAAATGCCCTTTTTCGTCCGTAGATTAGCGGAGGTTTGATCAATTTTTTCTCTGTACCTATGTCAAAATATCACTGGGTCCTTTTTTTAATCTTGTTCGGCTACGATGGTTTTTCCAGAGCCACAGCCCCCATCATCAAAAGCTTTTCTCCTACCTCTGCCAGAGTTGGGGAGCAGGTCATCATTACCGGCGAAAACTTTGATGACAAATTCAACACCATGCTGGTGTTTGTTGGGGGTGTACCCGCTACAATTAAGGATGGAAGTACAACTGAACTGTCGGTTACTGTTCCGCTGGAAGCCAAAATGGGACCTATCATTGTCATCTCTGTGTCTGGCTTGCTGGCAACTTCCAATGTGAATTTTATTCCGACCTATGCGAATGGCGTCTCAACGATCGACACGAATGCTTTCGGTGCTGAAAATAAAATAACAACGGAAGACAATCCTGAACGATTGGAAAGCGCTGATTTTGATAAGGATGGGCTTATTGACCTTCTTTTGACACATTCGGGTGGCGCTATCAGCATTTACCAAAACACCACTAAAAGCATTCCTTCGTTCGACGTCTCAAAATTTGCCGTCAATGTCCCTAGCGGTTTCGGGCCAAAAATCCATGATCTTGATGGTGATGGTTTACTTGATATCGTTTTCTGGGGATCAAGTGCAGTTGCAGGTACCTATTTGGCTTATATGGTCAATAAGAGTACCCCCGGAAAAATAACTTTTGAGGCTGGCTCAACATTCCCTATCGAAGGTACACCCAGTATAGGACTCGTACTGTCTGACCTCGATCAGGATGGAAGAGTTGATGTGGCGGCCATGACAAGCAGTACAATCAGTATTTACCTGAACACAAGTTCAATAGGCAAAATAAGCTTTTCCGGCCCAACAACACTACCTACAGGTGGCGGAGACCTTACAGCAGGTGACTTGAATGATGACGGCCTCCCGGAATTGATACATGCCGCAGGAGCCAATTTGGAGGTTATCACGAACACCAGTACCCAAGGGAAGCTGACTTTCGATCGGACTGATACTTTTAAACCTAACTCATCGGTTGCCATAGTAAAAGCGGCAGATATGGATCAGGATGGCTTTCTGGATATTATTGTGGGCTCTCAGACGCAAACGGCCATTGAAATATTCAGAAATGCTTACGCCGGCGATGGGAAAATCACCCTGGATGCCCCAAAAGGGTATGACACAGGCTCTGGCTCATCAAGCAATGGCGACTTCTTTGATCTCGGCGATATCAATGGAGACAAGCTGCCCGATATTGCCGTACCTTCAGTGACTGAAGACAGGGTGTTTGTATATGGCAATAAAAGCGAGCCAGGCACGATTGCAATGAACGAAGTCGTCGTTTTTGCCACCTCGACAGCGCCATTTGCCGATCAGTTGGATGATATCGACGG
>TARA_R110002012_G_scaffold321969_1_pt1 | contig 75546 bp, 76 predicted proteins | sample TARA_R110002012 | Tara Oceans TARA_R110002012 (sample SAMEA4396515) | marine metagenome | biome: Westerlies Biome; feature: [DCM] deep chlorophyll maximum layer (ENVO:01000326); material: water (ENVO:00002006), including particulate matter (ENVO:01000060) such as... | depth 40 m
CATAGCAAAGGCTTTAGAAACACCGTTTATAGTTATGGTTCTATCAAACATATCAGGAAACTGTGCCATACTTGCATGACCTTCTTCGGTGAAGTTGATATGTTCATAGATTTCATCTGAAACCACATAAATATTTGGATATTTTTGAAGCACATCTGCTAACGCACGTAATTCGTCTTTGCTATAAAGCGAACCACTTGGGTTGCAAGGTGAACTATACCAAATCATTTTGGTTTTGGGTGTAATAGCGGCTTCTAATTGTGCAGGTGTCATTTTAAAATCGGTAGCAATACTGGTTGGTACTTCAACCGGAACACCTTCTGCAAGTTCAACTATATCTGCATAACTAACCCAATACGGACAGGGTAAAATAACTTCATCACCCGGATTAATCATCACTTGTGCTACATTATAAAGTGCTTGTTTAGCACCTGTAGACACAACAATTTGTGGTAAGGTATATGTTACGTTATTATCTCGTTTAAATTTGGTGATAATAGCTTGTTTCAATTCTACATAGCCATCAACAGGTGTGTATGAACTGTAATTATTATGAATAGCCTGAATGGCTGCTTCTTTAATATAATCTGGCGTATTGAAATCTGGTTCACCCAAACTTAACCCAATAATATCTTTGCCTTCCGCACGTAATTCGCGGGTTTTTGCTGCCATAGCTAACGTGGCAGACGTGGCCATGTTTAAAACTCTATCTGAAAGAACATTCATGTAGATCTATCTTTTTAAAAAAGTAAATAAAAATTACGCCATACTTGGTTTTGTGCCAAGTACTTTTAATTGGTTGTAGTGCTCTGCAATAGCCGTCCAAATAGAATTGTATTCATTATAAGGAAGGCTGAATTCATGTGCTGTTTCTCTTACAATATTAGCAATATTCTTATAATGCACGTGACTGATATGAGAAAATAAATGATGTTCTACTTGTCTGTTTAATCCACCTGTATAAAACTCAACCATCCAACTTTTAGGTGAAAAATTAGATGTGGTAAATAATTGGTGAATTGCCCAGGTATTTTTCATGTTACCATTTTCATCAGGTAATGGCATTTCTGTATTTGGCATAACGTGCGCTAATTGGAAAATAACACTCAATATAATTCCTGCTGTGTAATGCATGATAAAAAAACCAATTAATACTTGCCACCACGCATATCCTAATGCTAATGGAAGTACGACCCATATTGAGTAGTAAATTATTTTACCAATAATTAGCTTGGTCCATTGGGTTGCTGGGTTTGGAAAATCACCATACGATAATTTACGCTTGAGGTATATGTAGGTTTGTTTAAAATCGGTAGTAATTGCCCAATTAACCGTTAATAAACCATACAGTAGAAATGCATAATATTTTTGGTATTGGTGAATTTTTGACCACTTAGCATGTTTAGAAAAACGGATAATACGTCCTGCATCAATATCCTCATCATGCCCTTGAATATTGGTGTAAGTATGGTGTAAAACGTTGTGTTGTACTTTCCAGTTGTAATCGTTTCCAGCTAAAATATGGATACTGCTTCCCATTAAGGTATTTACCCATTTTTTACTAGAAAATGATCCATGATTTGCATCATGCATCACATTCATACCAACACCTGCAATTCCAATACCAGTAATAACCATGGCTATAACTTGAGCCCATCCTGGTAAATTAACTGTTAATAAAAGAACTAATGGTCCTAAAAGAAGGGTGAACATGATCATGGCTTTTATGTATAAAGTCCAATTACCTGTTTTTTTTATGTCGTTATCTTTAAAATAATCGTTTACACGTTTGTTTAATGTTCTGAAAAATTTTGCAGAATCATTTCTTGAGAAAGAAAGGGTTTTATTTGTCATGCTCTATCATTTAAAATGTACTAACGCACAAAGACGAAACTACACATTTATGCAAAGATAATTATAATGAGCCGTTATGAACACAAAGTTTTCATAAAAATATGCACAAAAAATTACCTACTTTTGTCGAAAATATTCGAATATGGAGCTTATTTTAAAGTATTTCCCAAACTTAACAGACGATCAGATTGCCAAATTTACGCTGTTGGAAACCTTGTATCAAGACTGGAATTTGAAGATAAATGTGGTATCTAGAAAAGATATTGATGAGTTGTATTTACGTCACGTTTTACATGCTTTAGCTATTGCGAAGGTGATAGAATTTAAACCAGGAACCAAATTGATGGATGTTGGAACTGGTGGTGGATTTCCAGGCATTCCGTTGGCTATTTTATTTCCAGAATGTTCGTTTCATTTGGTGGATAGTATTGCTAAAAAGTTGAAAGTGGTGGATGAGGTTGTTGCTGGTTTAGAATTGACCAATGTAAAAACCACACACACTCGCGTTGAAGACATTAAAGATACCTATGATTTTATAATTAGTAGAGCCGTAGCAGCTATGCCAACTTTTGTGCATTGGATAAAAGGACGCGTGGCCAAAAAACAAAATCATGATCTTAAAAATGGCATTCTCTATTTAAAAGGAGGCGATTTATCTGAAGAGCTTCAAGATTATAGAACAGCCACCATTTATAACATTTCAGATTTTTATTCAGAAGCATTTTTCGACACCAAAAAGGTGGTTCATTTACCCATTAAATTTAAGGGATAATTCTACTTTAGAAATCAGGAAATTAAATCTATAAAACCAAAAAGCTCCGAATTTACTTCGGAGCTTTTTGATATTAATATTGGATTAGAAAATAAAACGAAACGTCAGTTCGAGTGATTTTTGAGGTGCGAAAAATAGTATCGAGAACTAATTTAAAGAACAAATTCTTATTCTCGATACAAATTTTACTTTTTTCAATCGTAAAATTCACTCGAATTGACGAATTTTATCAAAATCCACTACATTCCGTTTCTTTATTTAACCAATAATTTTGTTCTTAAAATCGGATTACCTTCACTTTCAATATTTAATATATATAAACCAGAAGACAGTTGAAACGGAATCGTTGTGCGTTGGTTTAAATCGACTGTTGATTGCAACACAAGTTTTCCAGTAACATCTACAATAGATACCTTTGAATTTTTATAAACTTGTGAACTTAAAATGGTGACGTTTTGGAATACCGGATTTTGTTCTAGTTTTATAAAATTTCCATCAAAAGAATCTGTGCCTAAAGTTTCTAAAATAATTTCATTTATGGCAAAATCCACGTTTTGTTGCGTTAAAGTAACGTGTGGTTCATTTTCATTTGGCATATACCAGGCATCAAAAGGTGTTGTGTTGGTGGTTGCACGAGCTGTTGTAACGTTGCTTGGTGTATGAAACCAATTTATCTCATTATTTGTAATTTCAAAAGCCATGGAGCTCACACTTGGAATAAAATTAAAATAATCTGTACTCAAGGCATTTAGAAAATCGCCAACCAATCCATCCGTTGATAAATCTGCAGTTAAATTCAAAATATCAAATAATCCGCCAGAAGCAGCATCCACGCCATTTGAAAAGCTAGGAGCTGTTGATGTGGCATTATTAATGCGGTCGTTCGCTAAAGGAAACCACCAGGCAAAATCCAAATGAACTTTACTGCTAAAAACTTGTGTTCCAGCATTGGGCGTAAAGCGTGTTTCTGCTTTTAATTCCGCTCCTGTAATAACATCAATATTGGCATTTAGAATCCGACTTCCAGGGTTTAAATTGTTAGTAGAGGCTGTGTTATCTTGATATCGTATGTTTGCACCACTTCCATTACTAATTGTAATGTTTCGGGTTAATTCTGGAAAACCAGAGTTGGTTAAATTTTTTATTCTTGAATCTAGTATGGCTTTAAATGGATGTTCTTGTGGTAAATCCAATGCGCTATTAAAGGTTACACCATCACTGTTTGTGATATGGGATTCAAACTGATCAACTAACATTTGTCTGGCAGCAGAAGATGTTAGCATACCATCTATAATAGGTTGTAATTCTTCTACGTTTTGATCGCCTAAAACGGCAAAATCATCCAAGCCAAAGGCTAAAAAATTAAACTGATGTTGAAATCCAATGGGCACATTAGCACCATGATGCGGTGCGTCAAAAGAAATCCACAGTCTGGTTTCATGGTCTAAACTATTACTCTCCATATAGTTTAAAGCGTATCTAGAAATTAATCCACCCATACTAGGACCAATAATTACATTTTCTTCCACGCCAATTTTTTGGGCGTTAATGGTATTTATTAATTCGACTAAAATCATGGCGTTTCGCTCTATAAAATCGACACCACCATCAACAACTTTGTTATCGGCAGCTCGTGTATAGACTGGGAAATTTAATATAACAACATCAAACCCTTCGTCTCTGACTAAATCGCCTAAATTGGAAGTCGTACCATTCTGTTCAAAATTTAGTAATTCATAAATTCCAGCAATGTCTCGTCCATCAGCTGGATCAAAACCATCGACTAAAATAATGGGTTTGTCTAACACATTATCTGCACTTAAAAACAGTTCATATTCTCCAGTTCCATTATAAGAAGTTGTTTCGCCATAAGTAGAAAGATCTGGTGTAATAGTAGAATTAATTGAAGTAATTACCCGATTAAAATTTCGTTCTAAATCGGTATTGGAATAGGTGATATCTAAAGTTGCTTGACGGTTAATAATCGTTCCATTATTTAAAGTGATTTGAAAAGTAAGTGTCTTTTTTCCATCATTGAGATAAGAAATTCTTGTGTTTTCACCGATGTTTATCGGTCTAAAATCTTGACCATCTCCAAAATTAATAGCAATTTGTGCAATAGCGTTTTCTGTCGTGTTAAAAACATTATCTGCTGTCAAAACAAATGTAGTTTCTAAACCTTTGTGTTTATTGCGTAAAGGAGCAATAATGGCTATGCTGTTTTGCTCAAAGATGACTTCATTTGAGTTTCTTCGAATTAAAGAGCCATTTGCGTCACGCGTTACAGCTTGATTCCGAAGTGCGTTTTCTGTGATAGATTCATAATCTGAATATAAAATAGCTATAGGAATAGTATTTGTAAAATGACTTTGTTCACTTTTTTTCTTAATACTGGAAAGCGGTTGTAAGCGTTCTTGAAAATCGTTTTGTGCAATGGTTTTATAGGCTTGGTAAAAACTATACGTGTTAATGGGTTTGCTATTGTATGCTGTAATATTTACTACTGGAGACTGTGGAACCAAAATGCTAGTTTCCATTCCTGTTGTATCAAATTTTTCGAAAGCTTTCCGCTGTTGTGAAAATGATGAAGCCGAAAGCAAAATAACTATTAGGCAGTAGTTTATTTTCATAAGTATTCAATTATAGATTGTTTAAATATACAGTCTGAAATTAACTGGAACTAATACTTTGGATAAACGGCATAAAAAAACCCTTAACAGGTTCGTGTTAAGGGTTTTTGTGTGTTTAAAATAGGTGTTGATTATTCACCTAAAAATGGATATCTATAATCTACTGGTGTTACAAAAGTTTCCTTAATCATTCTTGGGGAAACCCAACGTAACAAGTTTTGTGCGGATCCAGCTTTATCATTTGTTCCAGATGCTCTTGCACCTCCAAATGGTTGCTGACCAACAACAGCTCCTGTAGGCTTATCGTTTATGTAAAAGTTTCCTGCACTATTTTGAAGTGCATTTGTAGCTTCTTGAATAGCATAACGACAGTTAGATAAAATAGCACCTGTTAAGGCATATTCGCTCGTTTCGTCAACTAATTTTAGCGTTTCAGAATACTCATCTTCATTATAGACATAGATTGTAATTACAGGTCCAAATAACTCGGTACACATGGTTGTGTATTTTGGATTGGTAGTTACAATAACAGTAGGCTCAATAAAATAACCTTTAGATTTATCGTAATTTCCACCAACAATTATTTCGGCATCTGTATCTGCTTTAGCGTTATCAATATATTTAGCTAGTTTATCAAAAGAACCTTCGTGAATTACGGCTGTAATAAAATTGCTCATATCTTCAGGTGAACCCATTTTGAAAGACTTTACATCTTCAATAACCAATTTCTTAACATCATCCCATAAATTGCTTGGTACATAAGCTCTTGAAGCTGCACTACATTTCTGGCCTTGGAACTCAAAAGCACCTCGGACAATTGCAGTTGCTACTTGTTTAGCATTTGCTGTTTTATGCGCAACAATAAAATCTTTACCACCAGTTTCACCTACAATTCGTGGATACGTTTTGTATTTATGGATGTTATTACCAATTTGTTTCCATAATGATTTAAAGATGTTTGTTGAACCCGTAAAGTGTAATCCAGAAAAATCTGGGCTATTTAAAACGGTATCTGTAATCATGACAGGATCTCCAAAAACAACATTAATAACACCAGCTGGAACACCTGCTTCTTTAAATACATCCATAATAACTTTGGCTGAATATATTTGACTATCACTTGGTTTCCAAACAACAACATTGCCCATTAAAGCCATACAAGCTGGTAAGTTTCCAGCAATAGCAGTAAAGTTAAATGGTGTAACGGCATACGTGAAACCTTCTAGCGGACGGTATTCAATACGATTCCAAGCATCACTTGTGCTTTCTGGTTGTTCCATGTAAATATCTGACATGAATTGTACGTTAAAACGTAAAAAGTCAATCAGCTCACAAGCTGCATCAATTTCAGCTTGGTAAATGTTTTTAGATTGCGCTATCATGGTAGCTGCATTAATTTTAGCTCTGTATGGGCCAGCAATTAATTCGGCTGCTTTTAAAAAGATGCCTGTGCGTTGTTCCCATGGCATTTGCGACCATAATTTTCTGGCCTCCAAAGCAGTAGAAATAGCGTCTTCTATATGCGATTTGTCGGCTACATGATACGTTCCAACACTATGTTGATGATCATGAGGAGGAGACATGGTTCTGGTGTTTCCCGTTTCAACATCCTTTCCATTAATATACATGGGTACATTAATTTTGTTGTTGTACATGTCTTTGTATGCTTTTAAAACTTCTTCGCGTTCTGGCGATCCTGGAGCATAAGATTTTACAGGCTCGTTTACTGCAATTGGTACGTTAAAGAATCCTTTTCCCATGAGTATGTGTGTATTTTAATGTTAATTAATTTTAAAGGTGCAAAGGTACGATTTTTTAGCTATTTTTTTGAGAGAAAGCATCTTAAATACACGTTAAAAGTTTTATCTTTTGGTAAATTTAAATAATTATTTGCTTACATATTTATGTGTATTGTAACATTCATTCATATATGGGATACTGCTCTGTTTTAGTGTGTAATCCTGATGAGATACCAAATAGATTAGTTCATGCTCCACCTTTTTAGGACGAAAACGGTGTTATTTTGTGTCAAGGATTTGATAAAGCAACCAATATTATGCAGGTAGTAAAAGGCATATATGTGTTGCTAGGTGTTATCGTATTTTGAATACGCAAATTACCACTACATAAACTGTGTGTTTTTGAGATAACCGTTTTTGTTAGTTTAAAGCAAAAGGAGCGCTTAACCTAAAGGCAGGTATTGCTACTTTAAATTTTTTCTTTGTTTCTAAATTAATCATGGTGTAAAACCCTTGCATAGCACCAAATGGAGACGTTAATAAACAGCCGGACGTATACGTGTGCGATTCACCAGGGTTTAAAATAGGTTTTTTGCCAATTACGCCTTCGCCTGATACCATTTCAATATTGTTTAGAGCGTCAGAAATAGCCCATTCTCTCCAGTCTAATTGAACTAAATGGCTGCTTTGATTTTCAATAGTGACTTTATATCCAAAGGCATATTGAATTTTGTAGTCTTTGTAAAATGAGCCTTCAAAATGTGTTTCCACAGAAATTTTGATGCCTTTTGTTACTTGTTGAACCATGCTATTAATCGGTTTTCAAGGATTAGATTCTTGCTAAAGTAATAAATAATCTTTTAGAATAAAAATAAATAGATTTTAGTCGATTAACGGGTAACTTAATTGGATATATTCACAGAACTTCCTTGACCAATACCTATGATTCGGTCATATCTGGCGCCTAAATCCCGATAGTATACAACCACTTTATAATCATTTTCTGTCTGCCAATAGCTACCACTTATGGCGCTTTCATTTAAAGTACCAGTTTCATTATTAACGATAACATATTTAAAGTTATAAAAACCTTGTTTTAAAATAATGGGTACTTCATAAATTCCTTTTTTGGAATTGAATGTCATTTTAGTGGCGTTTTCAATGGCATAATTATTAAAATTCCCATAAACATGAACGGATTGGGTTGGAGGTAATTCGTCTAATAATAATGAGAAATGCATCCAAGCATAATCGGCTTCAATTGAAGGTCTATCTGCATCAATAGCCGTAATTAAAAAGTTACCATTAATATCGGGATTGTAGGTATAGGGTTGGTTAAAACGCGGTACATTTGTGAATAGGTAATTACTGTATAATTCGTGTAATTCTATAAACTGAATAGCAGCATTGGCACCACGAATATCTCGATTTTCGAAGTAAAAATATTCGTTTCCTCCTTCAAACAGCGTCTCGTTAGTATATTTATAAATCAAATCGTTTCCAATAGTATATTGTGGTGGTACATTTTTAATGGCCGTGTTTAAATTGTTATTCTGAATTATCAGTGTTTTAACCGTTTGTAGTGGGTTATTAAACTGAAGGCTTCCAGAGTTGATAACGATGTCAACACTTTGCATGCGTTCTACTTTTTTAACATCGCGAGAGCGCTTGATGGAAACACCAACGTTGGCTAGGTTTTCTTGAATCATGAATTTTCGTGAGAAAACCATTTCATCCATATCATTAAAAATTTCAATCATGTAGTTTCCTGAAACTTTTAAACCACGTGTTTGCGAATTTGGAAGTCTCAATATATAATGAGAGTAAATTTGAAGCGTGTTAAAGGAATTTTCGTAATTCCGAATCCGCTGATTATCTATGCCATTTAAAAATTCGGTTTGCATAAGTTGGGATGGTGTCCAATCGTAATCAAAGTGTTCAATTTTGTAATAGAAATCTTCCTCGTCACCATTTAATGCATCAAATTCTAAAACTAGTTGTTGCCCGAGTTGTAAAATGGGTAACTGACTTTCGTTTGTTTGACCTTGAAATGTGATGGATTTTATATAACCAGGCGGATTAAGTTCTTGAACTATTTGTGCAAAAATAGTCTGACTACAAAAAATAACAAATAGGGATAAAAATGACTTAAGCATGTATTAATAGTTTTATGGGTTAAAGATAAACAATTTTTATGCCTAATTATTCTTGTTTATTTAGAATGGATATAAATAATAAACTTCATTAAACTCTGACATAAAATGATGTATAATTTCGTAAATTTGCACCGATTTTTACTTCAATTAAAATCAGAATCATATTTTTTACTATTAACAAATAGATTTATAAACATGTCAAACGACATTACCATTAAAAAAGGTCTAGACATCAAGCTAAAAGGTGCTGCTGAACAGGTGACTGAAAACGCCATTATTAGTAATTTTTGCACTGTTAGACCAGAAGACTTCCACGGTGTTACACCAAAATTAATTGCAAAAATTGGAGCTAAAGTAAAAGCTGGAGAGCCTATTTTTTATAATAAGGCACAAGAAGCTGTTATGTTTGTTTCACCAGTATCTGGAGAGATTGTAGATATCCCTAGAGGTGATAAACGTCGCATTTTAGCATTGAAAATTCAAGCAGATAAGGAGCAAGTTTTTCACGATTACGGAACATTTAATGTAGAAACTGCTACGCCAGAGTCTATTAAAGCACATTTATTAGCATCTGGTTGTTGGCCTTTTATTAAACAAAGACCGTATGATGTTATTGCAAATCCAGAGAAATCGCCGAAAGCTATTTTTATTTCAGGATATGCTAGTGCACCTTTAGTTGCGGATTATGATTACGTCTTGCAAGGTAAAGAAGCAGAACTTCAAGCGGCAGTAAGTGCTTTAGGGAAATTAACCGAAGGCCACGTACATGTGTCGGTTGGTAAAAACTCTAATTCGCCATTGGCTGGACTAAAAGGTGTTTCATTACACAAAGTTTCAGGTCCACATCCATCTGGAAACGTAGGAACGCAAATAAATAAAATAGACCCAATTAATAAAGGTGAAACTGTTTGGACTATTAATCCGCAGGATTTAGTCATCATCGGTGAGCTACTTTTAACCGGTAAATTCAACGCAGAACGTTTGGTTGCTTTAGTCGGATCGTCTGTTAAAAAACCACGTTATTTTAAAACCAAAATTGGTAGTGAAGTAGCTACTATGGTTTATGATAATGGTGTTGATAAGGATGCTAACGATCGTATTATTTCTGGAAGTGTTTTATCTGGAAAACAAATAAAACCAGACGGTAGTTTAGATTATTATAGCAATACAATAAGCGTCATACCAGAAGGAGATGATTATGAATTTTTTGGTTGGAACAAACCTGTTTTTGATAAAGTTTCTACGTCTAGAGCTTTAACATTCTCATGGTTAACACCAAATAAAAAATACGCTCTAAATACCAATACAAATGGTGAGCATCGTGCTTTTGTACTTACAGGAAAATATGAAGAAGTATTTCCATTGGATATTTATCCACTACAAATTCTTAAAGCTTGTATGTATCAAGATTTAGATGAAATGGAAGCTTTAGGTATGTACGAAGTTGCACCAGAAGATTTTGCCTTAACGGAATTTGTTTGTGTGTCTAAACAGCCACACCAAGAAATTATCAGAAAAGGATTGGATGTCATGATTAAAGAAATTGGATAATGGTTCATTTTCACTGTAAAATGAGAAATATATATAAAGATGAGTTTAAAAAGTAATTTACATAACTTAAAGGAGAAGTACAAAGGAACCAAAATGGCTCCTGCGTTTAACGCACTTCATACTTTTTTGTATTTGCCAAATGAGACCACACATAATGGGACTCACATTAAAGCGGCTGATGATTTAAAAAGAACCATGAATATTGTTATCATGGCTTTAGTTCCATGTTTAATATTTGGGATGTTTAATGCCGGATACCAGCATTATTTAGCCTTGGGAGAAATAGAGTCTGCTAAAGGTTTTTTAGGAGCATCATTTTGGACTTTAGATAATCTAGTTATTGGCGCTTGGACCGTTTTGCCACTAGTAGTCGTTTCGTATGGTGTTGGTCTTGCAGTCGAGTTTTTATTTGCTGTTATAAAAGGTCACGAAGTAGAAGAAGGTTATTTAGTAACTGGTATGTTAGTGCCTCTAATTGTTCCTGTAGATATTCCATTATGGATGTTAGCAGTAGCTGTTGTTTTTGGAGTTGTAATAGGTAAAGAAGTATTCGGGGGAACTGGTATGAATATCCTTAATCCAGCATTAACTATTCGTGCTTTCTTATTCTTTGCATATCCAACTTGGATGTCAGGTGATAAAGTTTGGGTTCATGGCGCTGTAGAGCGTGCTGGAACACCAGACGCCATTTCAGGAGAAACCATATTAGGTTCTTATGCTCAAAACAATTCCGTTGTTTATGATTATTGGGATATGTTTTGGGGAATAATTCCAGGTTCTGTAGGAGAGACGTCTAAATTCTTAATTATTATTGGAGCTTTATTTCTGATTTTTACAAAAATAGGAAGTTGGAGAATTATAGTGAGTACCATACTTGGTGCTTTAGCTATGGGATTAGTTTTCAACGGAGTTGTAGATGCAGGTTGGATTACAAACACAAGCAAGTTTTACGGATTAATGAGTGTCCCATTCTGGCAACATTTAATTATTGGTAGTGTCCTTTTTGGAGCCGTTTATATGGCAACCGATCCTGTAACTGCCTCTCAAACCAATAAAGGTAAATGGATTTACGGGTTTTTAATAGGTTTTATATCTATCATGATTCGTGTATTCAATCCAGCATATCCAGAAGGTGTATTCTTGGCAATTTTATTAATGAACGTTTTTGCACCAACCATAGATCATTATGTGATTCAAGGGAATGTAAAACGTAGAATGAAGCGTTTAAAAGTTAAAACAGCATAATTATGGCAGTTAATACAGACAAAAATTCGTACACAATATTTTTTGCAATAGCAATGGTTGTTGTTGTAGGTTCGTTATTAGCGTTTACAGCATCGTCTTTAAGACCTAATATTGAAGAGAATGAACGCATGGAAAAGCAGCAGAATATACTGTATGCTATAGGAATTAATGGAAATGAAGGTGCTGGAGATATTACTTTTATTTCAACAGACAAAGTGGCTGAAGCATTCAAAACAAATATTACAGAGCAACTGGTATTGGAGTCTAAAAATGGAGAGATTATCAAAACCATGACGCGACAAGAATATATGGATTCTCATAATGGTCAGGAACCATATTTAATTGATGTTAAAAAACAGCAAGCAAATGCGAAAGCTGGAGAATCTCGTATGTTACCTCTATTTGTTGGCAAAACAGCAAAAGGCGAAACAGAATATGTAGCACCTATTAGAGGCAAAGGACTTTGGGATGCCATTTGGGGTTATGTAGCTTTGGATGAAAACATGGTTGTGAAAGGTGCCTTTTTTGACCACGCTGGAGAGACACCAGGTTTAGGAGCAAACATCAAACAACGTTATTTTATGGACGATTTTTATGGCGAACATTTACTAACAGAAGCTGGTGCTTTTAAAGGTATTAATGTTGCCAAAGGAAACAACGATCCAAAAAATGATAGAAAAGAGGACTATGCTGTAGATGCTTTAGCTGGAGCAACTATTACCGGAGATGGTGTTTCTGCTATGATTAAAAATGATTTAAAATTGTATTTACCATACTTTAAAAATTTAAAAACAAACTAATATGGGACTTCTTTCAAAAAAAGACGCGAAGTTAATTACAGATCCATTAACAGATAATAATCCAATTACCATTCAGGTATTAGGTATTTGTTCCGCTTTAGCTATTACAGCAGAGTTAAAAGCATCTTTAGTAATGGGTGTTGCAGTACTTTTTGTTTTAGGTGTTGGTAATGTAGTTATTTCATTAATGCGAAATATTATTCCTTCAAAAATCAGAATTATTGTACAACTTATCGTAGTTGCTTCATTAGTAATTATTGTAGATCAAGTGTTAAAAGCTTTTGCTTTCGAATTAAGTAAAACATTATCGGTTTTCATTGGTTTAATTATTACCAACTGTATTATTATGGGGCGTTTTGAAGCTTTTGCTTTAGGTAATGGTCCATGGAAATCATTCCTAGATGGTATTGGTAATGCATTAGGTTATGCTGTTATTTTAATAATTGTTGGTTTTTTCCGCGAGTTATTAGGTTCAGGAACTTTATTTGGTATTCCAGTCTTAGGAGATGCTATCGAGAAGACAGGAGTATACTCTATAGGCTATGAAAACAATGGATTTATGTTAATGCCTCCTATGGCTTTAATTATTGTTGGATTAATTATTTGGGTACAACGTAGTAGAAACAAAGATTTAATTGAAGATTAAATTCGTTGGTTGTTTACAAAACAATTGACAAGAAACTACAGTAGAAAATTTAAAAGAATAAAAAAATGATAGAGCATTTAGAATTATTTTTCAAGTCCATTTTTATCGATAATATGGTCTTTGCGGTTTTTTTAGGTATGTGTTCATACTTAGCCGTATCTAAAAAAGTAGCAACAGCAGTAGGTTTAGGAGCTGCGGTTATATTCGTATTAGCTATAACAGTACCCTTAAACTGGTTATTAGATCAATATTTATTACAACCTGGCGCACTAAAATGGTTAGGTCCTGAATTCGCAGATTATGATTTAGGTTTCCTTTCATTCATTATGTTTATTGCCACCATTGCAACTATGGTACAATTAGTAGAAATTGTGGTAGAGAAATTCTCACCATCACTATATAATTCATTGGGTATTTTCTTACCGCTTATTGCTGTAAACTGTGCTATTTTAGGTGGTTCATTATTTATGCAATCTCGTGAAATAGAAACATTAGGTTTAGCACTTAATTATGGTTTTTCATCAGGAATTGGTTGGTTTTTAGCCATTTTAGCTATTGCAGCTATTCGTGAAAAAATTAGATACTCCAATGTTCCTGCACCTTTAAGAGGTCTTGGAATTACGTTCATTATTACCGGATTAATGGGTATTGGATTTTTAAGTTTTGGCGGTATGTTAACAGGTGGTGATGAAGAAGAAGCTCCAGCAACAGAACCAACCGTACAAATAGAAAAAGTACAAACCGAAACTAACACGCAACTAAACACAGAAGCAGTTGTGCGTGTAGCAGAAAATACTAAAACAGTAGAATAATATGATTTTAGCAGCAGAAACATTCGGAACAGTTTTAACAACAGTCATTGCGTTTTTAGTCATTACGTTAGTACTAGTAAGTTTGTTATTATTTGTAAAACAAAAATTATCTCCATCAGGACCTGTAAAAATCCTAATTAATGGAGAAAGAGAAATTGAAGTAGCCTCAGGAGGTACGTTATTATCGACTCTAGGTAGTAATAAAATTTTCTTACCATCTGCTTGTGGTGGTGGTGGAACATGTATTCAATGTGAATGTCATGTATTATCAGGAGGTGGTGAAGCATTACCTACAGAAACACCTCACTTTTCTAGAAAAGAATTAGCTCATGGCGCACGTTTATCTTGTCAGGTAAAGGTGAAACAAGACATGGAAATTACTATTCCAGAAGAAGTATTCGGAATTAAGAAATGGGAAGCAACTGTAGTTTCAAACTATAATGTAGCTACATTTATTAAAGAGTTTGTAGTAGAAATCCCAGAAGATATGGGCTACAAGGCAGGTGGATATATTCAAATTGAAATTCCAGAATGTGAAGTTAAATATTCAGAAATGGATGTTACTGCGCATCCGGAAGATCATCCAGGAGAACCGGATAAATTTAAAGCAGATTGGGAAAAGTTTGGTCTTTGGCCTCTAGTTATGAAAAATAACGAATTGGTTGAACGTGCTTATTCTATGGCTTCTTATCCAGCTGAAGGTAGAAAAATTATGCTAAATGTTCGTGTAGCAACGCCACCTTTTGATCGCGCTAAAAACGGATGGATGGATGTGAATCCTGGAATAGCATCTTCATATATTTTCAATCAGAAAATTGGAGATAAAGTAACTATTTCTGGACCTTACGGAGAATTCTTCATTAATGATTCTGATGCAGAAATGCTATACGTTGGTGGTGGAGCAGGAATGGCACCAATGCGTTCTCATTTATACGAGTTGTTTAGAACGTTAAAAACAGGAAGAAAAGTAACGTATTGGTATGGTGGACGTTCTAAAGCAGAATTATTCTACATCCATTACTTTAGAGCATTAGAAAAAGATTTTCCAAACTTTAAATTTTATTTAGCACTTTCAGAACCAATGGAAAGTGATAATTGGAAGGTTAAAAAAGACATTAATGATGAAGCCGGAGATGGCTTTGTTGGATTTATCCACAACTGTGTAATTGATAATTACCTAAATCATCATGAGGCACCAGAAGATATTGAACTATACTTCTGTGGACCTCCTTTAATGAACCAAGCGGTTCAAAAAATGGGTGAAGATTTTGGTATACCAGATGAAAACATTCGCTTTGATGATTTTGGAGGATAATTCAAAATCTTGATATAAAATTAAAAGCCAATTCATTAGAATTGGTTTTTTTTATGACATTATTTTAAATCCATAAGTAGAATTCAAAATACAAAACCAGTCTTAATAAGCTGTCTTTTATTCATTTTCATTTTTTCTTGAAATGAAAGACGGTAGTAGTTAAATTTTGAGTTAAAAGGGATGATGTTAAATTGGTTTTCTAATAATTTGTATTTTTGCATCATGAGCAAACCATTAACAAAACAAGAACTTCATAATTTAGCCATGAATCACGTGGGTAAAGATTTGGAAAAACGTGGATTTGAATTTGTAGCTATAAATAGCAAGCTTAAAAAACACCCGCAATTTGTATGTATTGATAAAAATAGTCAGTATTTTTTTGTGATAGTTCGGTCCGTACTATTGCCTGATAATCCAAATAATTACGATATAGTTTGGATGGAAACCTTTAAAAAGCACGCAGCTGACAAAGATGCTAAGGTGCTTTATGCTGGTGTTGGTTTAGGGAATCCAGATGGCGAAGATTTACCAATCTATTTAAACGAAGAATACCTGATTGAATATAACGGAATTCAAGTAATTGAAACCAACTTAAATTAACTTGTTATTTCAAACCTGCCTGCTTATAGAAACGAGTTTCGAACGTGTCAATTACAAAATGAAGAAAATAAATATCAATATGAAAAAATCAGGAATTCTATTTCTAATAAGCATAGTATTGCTTTCCTGCAAACAAGAAACTAAAAACACCAAGTTAGCAGGTTCGGTTTTTGGAACAACATATTCGGTTATTTATAATTCTGATGAGAATTATCAAATAGAATTTGATAGTCTTTTTGCTGTAATTAACAAATCCATGTCTACTTACATTCCAGATTCTGATATTTCTAAATTAAACAGAAATGAAACGGTTTTGATTGATGATCATTTTCTTAACGTTTTTAATACCTCAAATACTATTTATAAAGCAACGAATGGCGCTTTCGATCCTACAATTGGAGCTGTTGTTAATGCATGGGATTTTGGTCCTGAAGGGAAAATAGTAGCTCTAGATAGCCTGAAAATTGATAGCCTCATGCTTGGTGTTGGTTTCAATAAAGTTTCTCTTAATAATAAAACTATTATTAAACCAGAAAGCACGTTTATAGATTTTAATGCCATTGCCAAAGGGTATGGTGTGGATGTAATTGGCATCTTTTTAGAGTCCAAAAACGTTGAAAATTATTTAGTAGAAATTGGTGGCGAAATCCGAACACGTGGGACTAATGTTGAAAAGCAAAGCCATTGGAAAGTAGGTGTAGAAATGCCTCATTTTGACGGCGAACAATCTCTAATAAACGCCATAAGCTTACATAATGAAGCGATGGCAACATCAGGAACCTACCGAAAATTCAAGGTAGATAACCAAGGAAATCGCTATTCCCATATTATTGATACAAAATCAGGTTATCCAAGTAAAACCAATTTATTAAGTATTTCTGTAATAGCTGATAATTGCATGACAACCGATGCTTATGCAACTGCATTTAAAGCTATGGGAATTGAAAAAACAACCGAATTTTTAAAAATACATCCTGAATTAAAAGCTTTTTTGATATTTGAGAATGATAATCAGGAATTTGAAACATTGTCTTTAAATGGGTTTCCAGAATAGTTATGTTTTTTTATAAACCGAGAGATAAAGCATCCTTATTTTTAAATTTGCATTAAAAAGCATTCACCAATAATAGAAACCAGCCAGCAACTAATAGTAAGCCGCCAATAGGTGTAATAGGTCCTAAAAAACGCATTTTTTTTCCTTTAGTATCCGATAAAACCAATCCATAAATACTGAAAGAAAACAGTATTATTCCTAACGTTAAACACCAATAGGTTGCAACGGTTATGTTGTATGAACTAAAACCTAAAGCTAATAAAACAAGGGCATGATACATTTGGTATTTCACACCAACTTCAAAACTATGCAATTGGTCTGCGGATAAAGTTTTCTTTAACGCATGAGCGCCAAAAGCGCCAAAGATGACTGCTAATATTCCGAAAATGGCAGCTGTAGCAATTATAATTTGATGTGTCATAATTTATTTAGAAACCAATATAATACTTTCTTATTTTACTAAACAATTAATTTATTCTATATTATATGGTAAAGGATCTAATATTCTTCCTTCAAACGCAGGATGATTCTTTTCATATTTATCAATTTTAAAAATACCGGAATTTCCTTCAATTGGATTTTTATACTGCCAAACTATGTTGCCTAATTCGTTTACTTCAATTAAAGTGCCTGCTTGGCCAACGGTTATTAGAGTATTTCCATTTGCTAATCGTTTAGCACCTGAAAGTCTACTTGAGTAAATAGATTCATCATTAAAAGACCATGCATAAGTTTCTGGGAGATTTAAGGTATTCGGTAATAAAGAGTAAGTTCCGTTTAATGATTGCGGTATTAAAACTTCATCAACAGAAGATTGGCTAGGGAATCTGGTATTATTAAATATTAAGAAATTCCCACCTTGATTAATGGTGTTTCCAATCCAAGTTACATCATGTTGTCCAAATAAACGTTGGTCTGAACTTGTACCTGAATTATAAGCTTGCGGATTTCCCCAGCGATATAATAAATCGCCTCCTTTATTATTATTTCCACCAGTATGGGAAGCTGCTTCTGAAGTATTTGTACTATGATCAATTATCCAAAATTCATTAAAAACTCTTGAGCTTAAAATTATTTGATCTAGTTCTTCTATATACTCTATTGAGTTTACATGATTAAAATTAGCATCACCACTTGAAAAGTTAATGTCAATCAATTCTGGATGTTCTGAAATTATTCCAAAATTTTCCTTTGAGACATCATAATCTTGAATTAGATGATCCCAAACAGACCATTCCCAAACAACATCTGCCTGATTATTAGCTAGTGGTTTAATTTCTAAAATTTTGCACGGCCAAACCTTGTTTTCAAACAATAAACTCGGATTCCGACCTTTGGCTATTGCTTCATCTACTGTTTTATTTTCCCAAACCGTTACAAGTAAGTTCCCATTTGGTAATAATTCTAAATCATGATGTAACACATAATCTGAAGTATTGTATTCCCAAAACCATAGTTGATTACCTTCAAAGTCTAAAATTTCTACGGCACCTGTAGATCCTGCACCAAAACTCGTACTACTTTGTCTTAAGGCTCTTACCAAATCGCCATTATTATTTAAATATGATATTAATGCAGGGGTTTCAGATTCCCACTTATTTACAATAAAACCTTCGTTGTTTATAAGATACGTATTTTTTGAGCCTAAAGGGGAAAATAAGGTGTATGCATCATAGATGCCATTTTCATACACCACAACATTATCATTTAATACAACAGGAATCGATGTCATTGTAACAATGCTATCATCACTTTTACAATTAAATACCAGTAGCAAACAAATTAGAAATTTAAATGTTGTTTTTTTCATAGTTGTCAAGGTATGTGTTAATAAAAAAAGTATAATTCTAATCGCACATTTAAAAATTAATGATGTGAAAATTAGAATTATACTTATGTATAGGTTTAAGATAATTTAAAACTATTTAATAACGATTTTGAACGTTTTAGTACTATTATTTATTTCAGCTTTTACAAAATAAATTCCTGCATTATAGTTGCTCAAATTAACAGTGTGTTCATTTGAAGATAATTTATAATTTAAAACTTGCTGACCTAAACTATTGAATAATTTAAAATTAGTCAAGTTAGTTGAAGCTTTCATCGTTAAATCATTAGTCGCATAATTTGAGAAATACGTAAAGTTTGAAACATTAAATTCGTCAACACTCAATGTTGGAGTTTCAGTAACATCTAAATTAAATACCATAAAAAGATTGGCAGAAGCAGTAGTAGTAGCTCTAATTGCTACATAATATGTTCCATTGGATGGTGGAATGAATGCTTCACTTGCAGTATATGCTTGTGAAACTAAATCATTTCCTGTATTATCACCAAACACACCAGACATGGTAATACCTGTATATGTACCTAATAACGACTGATAAGCAGCTGTTGAAGATTGATCATCAGTGATATAAAGCTCAAAACTTTCGTTCGCAGTTGTGTTTAAGTCAAATGCATTGTAAAGCACATCAATATCGTATGTGCTATCCGTGGTCATGTCCATTTTTTTAGAAAATAACCAATCGTTTTTTGCTACTTCAGCAGGAGCTTGTGGAAAAACGACCATAAAACTATCGTTAAATCCATCACCATCTAAATCATTAATGTCCGTATTATAAGTCCAACTTGGACTTGTTAAATCTGCATCTTCAAATCCCCAACAATCTAAAATAGTACCATCAGCAAAGTTTTGTGAATACGGAAACGTTACAGAAACAGAGCAATCTCTTTGAGATCTGAATCCAATTGCACCAACCCAATCACTATCTCCATTTGAACCACCACAATTAGTACGAATAAAAAATTCATAATTTGTGTTTGCTGTTAATCCAGTAAATTGGTAATTAGCTGATGCTATGTTAGAAACTAAAGTTCCAGTACCTTGTGTAAGTGGTTCTAAACCCCATTCTATTTCCCAAGTAGGAGAGCCTGTATTTGTATCTGTCCAACTTAAATCGAAAGTATTAGAGGTTGAGTCATCTGCAACAAAGCCTGATGGATCAAGACAAACTGAAGAGGCTTCGGTTAATCTAAATTCAAATGCACCAGAACTCCATCTGTTATCCCAAACTATATAATACGTAGTATTTGCTGTTGTATTAAATGTAGCTTCAGATAAATAATTACCACCTGGATAATCTACATCGTCATTTCCAGTAACACAAACTAATGCTCCACAAGTTCCAGAATATATATGAAGTCTTGTATCTCCATTCGCATTAGTAGGTAAAATATTTGAAGTTACAGTGGCAGAGCCAGAAGTCGTTGGTGTATAGGTATACCATTCAGCGGCTACGGCAGTAGTTGTACCACCCGAACAAATAACGGTAGTACCTTGTGTTCCATTTACACCATTAACGATATACGTTCCAGCAGTAATAGCGGTTGCAGCTGCGCATGTGTCTTGAGCACTAGCAACATAGCTAAATGTAAAAAAAGTAAAAAAAAGTAAAAAAGTAATTTTATTCATAGCATGTGTTTTTATTAGAACTACAATATATATAATTTTTAGGTTATTGTAATCAAAGTTTAATTAGTTTTTTCTTACAATATAAATTTTTGGGAACGATAAAAGATTGTTATGATTTTTGAGAGTGCAATTTATATAGGTTTTTACGAAACTTATCTATTAAAAGGATAAGATAATTTTATTTATAAACCACTGGAATAATTTCTCCTTTAGCCAAGCAATAGCGCTCTATGTCAGTATCAGATAAAGTGGCAGTGTAGTCTATTTCTTCTACTTTAAACCCAATACTTCGGAGTTTATTAAAATAATCACGACCGTAAATCCGAACATGATCATATTGTCCAAAAATGGCAGCGCGTTCTTTTTTGTCGGTTATGCTATCATCTTCAAAAGTAATATCACGTGTTAAGTCCTGCGGAATTTGAAACACACCATAGCCACCAGGTTTCATAACTCTGTATAATTCTTGCATGGCTTTGGTATCTTCTGGAATATGCTCTAAAACATGATTGCATAAAATAATATCATAACTATTATCTTCAAATGGCAGATTGCAAATATCCGCTTTTACATCCGCAATTGGCGACTCTAAATCGGTTGTTGTGTAATCAATATTTTTAAGATTTTTAAAACGTTTTAGAAAACACTGTTCGGGTGCAAAGTGAAGCACGCGCTTTTTAGCCGTAAAAAAATCGGTTTCATTTTGTAAAAACAACCATAGTAATCTGTGGCGTTCTAATGAAAGAGTAGAAGGTGAAAGCACATTATTACGTTGATTGCCGTATCCATACGGTAAAAACATTTTAAAATTCTTGCCGTCAATAGGGTCTGTATATTTGCTTCCTTTTAAAAAAGCAGCTATTACCGGTCTCACCAAATAGCTTGACCTAATTAATAATGGTCTTGGAATGGTGTTGAGCAATATTTTAAATAGTTTTTTCAACTGGTTTTAAGCTTCAACTAAATTATTGGTTTTAATTAAATTATAAATACCGTCCCATAGTGCAATTCGGTGTTGTAAAGATTGTTTAGAAACTTCTAAAACATCGTCCCATTTTTGTTGGTCATTACCACATAATTCTTCAACCATTTTTAAAGAAAGCGGTCCATGTTCATCACCATCTAATTCTATATGGCGATTTAAATAATAGGTTAATTTGCTATAAGAATCACTCTCTGTTTTAGACTGATTAATAATTTGAAAAAACATATCTGGAATAACATCCTCACGTCCAAATGTAAAAGCAGCAGCTATTTTATGCGGTGCGTTTGTTGCAATAATATGAAACGTGTAGTTTATAAATTTTAATGTTTCTGCATTTAATTGAACCTTTTTCGCTGCATTTTCAATGGATTTTTCCGCATTTAATAAGGTTAGGAAATCTTCAACTTGCTTGGTGCTAGCCTGAACTTGATGCATGGCATCCAAGTACATTTCATAATGACTTTTTGGTTCGCCAAATTCATTGATATCGCTTTCTTCGCCTAAAACAATTTCATTTATAAAACGGGCTGTTGCTGGATTTGCAACAGGTGTCCAAGGGACAGTTGTTGTTGTTAAATGATTTTGAAGTGCTTTTAATAAAGACATAAAATCCCAAACAGCAAAAACATGTTGCTCCATAAAAATTTTAATATCTGTAACGGTAGCTAATGTTTTGTACAGTTTATGGTTGTTTAATTCTGAACGTAAAGGTGCAAGTTCTTTTTCTAATTTTTTAATCTGATTCATTTGTGGTAATTTATAGTACAAAAGGTTTTTGTCTAAATTCATCTTCTTCATTACTCGTAATCCCTAAAGCATCATAGATGTAAGCAAACGTTGAAAGTAATTCTGGTTTTCCATCTACAATGGCTACATCATGTTCAAAATGTGCCGATGGTTTACTATCTAAAGTTGTTATAGTCCAGCCATCTTTATGCTGTTTTATTCTATGAGTGCCCATGTTTATCATAGGTTCAATAGCGACTACCTGACCTTCAACAAACTTTTTACCTCGACCACGTTTTCCGTAATTAGGCATTTCTGGATCTTCATGCATTTTGCGTCCTAATCCATGACCTACTAATTCACGAACAACACCATAGCCACGATCTTCACAGTATTTTTGAATAGCATAACCAACATCACCCACACGATTTCCTATCTTAAATTCTCGGATTCCTTCATATAAAGATTGCTTGGCAACATCTAAAAGTGTTTGTGTATCTGGCTCAATTTCGCCTACAGCAAATGTATACGCATGATCTCCATAAAAACCATTTTTTATGGCGCCACAGTCAATGGAAATTATATCGCCTTCTACCAAAGGTTCATTCGTTGGAAACCCATGAACGACTTGCGAGTTTGGACTCATGCAAAGCGTATTTGGGAAATTATATAAACCTAAAAATCCGGGGATTGCATCTTGAGCGCGAATAAAATCTTCCGCTAATTTATCTAATTGTAATGTTGTAACACCTGGCTTTACCTCTTTGGCAAGCATTCCTAAAGTTTTGGATACAATTAAAGCACTTTCACGCATTAATTCTATCTCTTCTCTTGTTTTTGCTATAATCATGATTCAAAAATATGTGCAAAGATACTTAATTTTAATAAGCTATATAATCTTTAGGAATATGACTTTTTTCAGGTTCTTGTTGGTTCTTTTTTAAGACCTTTGCGTTATAAAATTAAAAACTATGTTTAAATCCGTTTCGGCAGAAGAAGCCGTAAAAATCGTAAAATCTAATAGTAAAATATATATACAAGCTGCAGCCGCAGCGCCTCAAGTTTTACTTCGTGCTTTAACAGCTAGACATGAGGAATTACGCAATGTAGAAATCTGCCAATTACACACAGAAGGTGAGGCACCTTATGCCAATCCAGACTATCGTGATAGTTTTCATGTGAATTCTTTTTTTATTGGGAAAAATGTGCGCCATACCTTAAAAGCAGGGAACGGATCATATACACCTGTTTTTTTAAGCGAATTACCTTTGCTTTTTAAACGCAATATTATTGATTTACAATACGCGTTTATTCATGTTTCTATTCCAGACAGACATGGTTATTGCTCATTAGGTGTTTCGGTTGAAGCTACCCTAGCTGCTATTGATAATGCAGATATTGTAATTGCACAAGTAAATGCCCAAATGCCAAGAACGCATGGAGCAGGTATTATTCACCATTCTGAAATTGATGTTTTTGTAGAATGTGATGAACCTTTACCAACGCATAACATGGTAGAACCTTCAGAAATAGAAAACAAAATTGGAATTCATGTAGCGGGTTTAATTGAAGATAGAAGCACATTACAAATGGGAATTGGTAATATTCCTAATGCCGTTTTAACACGGTTAACCAATCATAAGGATTTAGGTTTGCATACCGAAATGTTCTCCGATGGTGTTATTGATTTAATATTAAACGATGTTATTAACGGAAACTACAAAGAAATTAATCGTGGTCGTGCTTTAACCACTTTCTTAATGGGTTCTAAACGACTGTATGATTATGTAGATGATAATCCATTTGTTGAAATGCGTGCCTCTAATTACACCAATGATGTGTCAATTATCAAGCAAAACCCACGTATGGTTGCTATAAATTCTGCTATCGAGGTGGATGTTACTGGACAAGTTTGTGCAGATTCTATTGGAGGAAAAATGTATTCTGGTGTTGGTGGTCAAATGGATTTTATTCGTGGTGCTTCTTTAAGCGAAGGAGGAAAAGCTATTATTGCGTTACCATCTACTACAAAATCTGGAATTAGCAGAATTGTACCAAGCTTAAAACCTGGAGCAGGTGTAGTAACTACACGATCGCATGTGCATTATGTGGTTACGGAATACGGTATTGCTAATTTATATGGAAAAACCATTAAAGAGCGCGTAAAAGCTTTGGTTAATATAGCGCATCCTAATCATCAAGAATCTATTGATAAAAGTTATTTTGAATTGATAAAAAGTTAGAATTTTATTTTTTTAAAAATGATAAAAACCCTTTCTTTTTTTCAAGTTTATTCGGGTGGTATTTTGGGTTGGCAAGCATTTGATAAATTTCTCCCCAACCTAAAATTCCGCCTAAATTTCTATCGTCTATAAAAATATCTGCATGAATTTTTCGGCTTTTTGTGTAGTCAAATTGTTCTTCTGGAAAACTTTTGTTTACAGCGTAAAATTCTAGTCCATTTTCTCTGCAAAACGCAACAGCTTCCTCCAAACGTAAGTCGCTTCTATATGTCCAAAGTATTAATCTATGGCCTTCCTTTTGCAAGCGTTCAAGGGTTTCAAACGCAAATAGTTTGGGTTTGCCAATTTTTGGATAGGCATCTTCTACAATGGTGCCATCAAAATCGACAGCTATGATAAGTTTATTGGTGAAATTCATATACTAGTTCTAATTCCTAAAATACAAAATTTAGCTTAAATAAGCGGATGTTGTGTCATGGCTTTTGGTTGCGCAATGCCCATAAGTTTCAAAATAGTTGGTGCTAAATCGCCTAAAACACCGTCTGAAATATGCTGTAATTCATTATCAATTAAAACAACAGGTACTGGGTTTGTAGTATGAGCCGTATTTGGCGATCCATCCGGATTTACCATGGTTTCACAATTACCATGATCTGCAATTAATAAAGTTGTGTAACCGTTTTTTAGTGCTGTTGTAACAACATCTTTTACGCAAGAATCAACAACTTCACAGGCTTTTATAGCAGCTGCCATGACTCCAGTATGTCCTACCATATCGCCATTTGCAAAATTTAAACACACAAAATCTGCATCACCTTTTTGTAATTCAGGTATTAATGCATCGCGCAATTCATAAGCGCTCATTTCTGGTTTTAAATCGTATGTAGCCACTTTTGGCGAATTTCTTAACATGCGTGTTTCGCCTTTAAAAGGCATTTCTCGTCCACCTGAAAAGAAAAATGTTACATGCGGATATTTCTCGGTTTCTGCTATGCGAATTTGCTTTTTGTGATGTTTTTCTAAAATCTCACCAAGCGTGTCTGTTAAATTATCCTTGTTATAAACTACGTGTATGTTGGTGTATGTTTCGTCATAATTAGTCATGGTTACATAATACAAATTGAGCTTATGCATATTTTGCTCATGAAAATCCACTTGTGTCAGCGCTTCTGTTAACTCACGACCTCTGTCGGTTCTGAAGTTAAAAAAGATAACAACATCATTATCTTTAATCGTTGCTTTTGGCTGATTTTGGTTGTCAACCATGACAATTGGTTTTATAAATTCGTCCGTTATATCTGCATCATAACTTTGCTGTATGGATTGTGTGGCATTTTGGGATTGTATACCAACACCATGCACTAAAGCATCATACGCTAATTTTATGCGTTCCCAACGTTTATCACGGTCCATGGCGTAATACCTGCCTGTAATACTGGCTAATTTTGTTGGTGTGTTTTGTATGTAATTTTCTAATGATGTGATAAAACCAAAACCCGATTTTGGATCTACATCACGACCATCGGTAAATGCATGAACATACGAATTTGGAATACCTGCTTGATTTGCTGCATCTATTAATCCAAAAAGGTGATTAATATGTGAATGCACACCACCATCACTCACCAAACCTACAAAGTGAACCGGTTTGTTGTGGGATTTAGCATATTTGAACGCATTAATAAGAGTTTGCTCGTTTTTTAAGGTATTATTTTTTACTGCTAAATTAATTTTCACCAAATCTTGATATACAATGCGTCCTGCGCCAAGATTCATGTGTCCCACTTCGCTGTTACCCATTTGCCCTTCTGGAAGTCCAACATGCAAACCATCGGTTCGTAAACTGGCATTAGGATATTTGGTGTAAAGTGAATCTATAAAAGGCGTGTTTGCTTGGTCTATTGCAGAAACTTTAGGGTCGGGAGATTTCCCCCAACCATCTAAAATCATGAGTATAACTTTTTTATTCATAGTAAAAATGTAAAGCACAAATATAGGCGTTTATTACCTAGTTGAAAGATGTTCAGTTTTTTTATTAATAGTTCATTTCTTGAACAACGGATAGTTTTAGTAACATATTATCTCATAAAAAATTACTCCGTCATTAAAAAATGAATACCAACGCCTTCAATAGTAAAAGGTTCTCCTATTGTTTTGTAGCCGTGGTTTTTGTAGAATTTAACAGCAATTTCACGTGCATTAAACCATAATCTTTCAACCTTCATTTGGGTTAATTTTTCTTTGCCTGCTTGTAGTAAAAGAGTTCCTAAGCCTTTTTTTTGGTAATCTTCCAGAATAGCCATGCCTCGTAGTTGATACTGAGTATCTTCAGAAAAAAGAGCATTGGTATTTTTCATAAACGATGCAACTCCAATTAAGTTTTCATTTAAAAAAAGCCCTAAATGAAACGTTGTTTTTAAATTGTCTCCTTCAAAAACACAGTCTTTAATAGGTCTGCCAGCTCTTAAAACGGGTTGCCTTATCGTATAAGTGTCTTGAGCAGAAATTAGTTGAACTTTATAATAAGCATGTTCTATGTTATTTGCATTTACTATCATGTTACCTTAAATGTTGTAGTGTGGTTTCAGGTTTTACTTCATAAGGTTCACGTTCATATTCAAAAATACGTGCATCCAAATTACCTTTTAAAGTTATAATATTATTCGCTACTTCCAGCCAACTCCCTTCGCGCAAGCCAATAACCGGAAACGTATTAAAAACATGAAACTCTTTAATCCGTGTTTCGCGTGTTTCGCCTTTATGCGTGCTATTTGGAATAGGATCTAAATAATGCGGATTAATGTTAAATGGTACCAAACCAAGCGCTTTAAAACTCGGTGGATACACAATAGGCATATCGTTAGTCGTATTTATGGTTAATCCACAAATATTGCTTCCAGCACTGGTTCCTAAATAGGGGATTCCTGAATTTACAGCATCACGTAAAGTTTCAATACAATTATTTTTATAGAGTTGGGAGAGTAAAACAAAGGTGTTTCCGCCACCTGTAAAAATACCATCGGCTTGTTTTATGGCTTCCGCAGCTGATTCAAATTCATGAATTCCTTTAACATGTAAATCTATTTTTTGAAAAGCGTCGCGAGCAATTTGTGTGTAATTGTCATGCGAAATCCCACCAGGTCTTGCATACGGTATAAATAGAATGGTATTACAGTTTTTAAAAAACAACTTTAGGTCGTCCAATAAATACTCTAAATAGCCGCTTCCATGAATTGTTGATGTACTTGCAATAAGTAATTGTTTCATAAGGCAAATTTTTGTAAATTTAGTTAAACATTGTTTTTAACAAAAGTTTATAAGCTATTTGGATTTAAATTAAGATTAGAAACAGTTTCTTTATACAACTAAACTAATGAACTTGAAACGACAATTACTCGGATTTCTTTTTTTATTGACTTTTACCGTAGGTTTTACGCAAACAATATCGCGTGTGGAAGTCACCGGAAAAATAATTGCCAATAGCGATGTGGAAGGTGTAACTATTTTCAACACATCTTCCAATAAAGGTACAATTGCCGATATTGATGGGAATTTTACTTTAGAAGTCGGATTAAAAGATATTCTAGAAGTTTCGGCACTTCAATACGAAGCTAAAAAAGTAACGATAAATCAGGATGTTATAGATTCGAAGCAACTCCGTTTATTTTTAGTTGAAGCATTAAATACCTTAAGTGAAGTTATTTTGCTGCCTTCAAAATTAACAGGCGACTTATTAGTTGATATGACTAATGCGGAAACGCAAAAAGCTATTTTAATGAGTTTTGGCGATTTAAGTAATATGGAATTTGGTGAAGATGAATTTTCTAAACCACAGAATATTGCAGCAGATCCAGGTGTTTTTTATAATGGTTTGAATGTTGCTAATATTTTTGGCATTAATAAATGGCTAGGTAAACCATTGAAAAAGGAATCCGTTCAACTACTTCGGGATAAAAGACCTTTGGATTTGGCTGATATTTATTCGCCACAATATATTAACGAAACTTACAATATTCCTTTGGTTGAAGTGGAATCGTTTTTTGCATTTTGTATAGCAAATGGTTTTGAAGTAAGTATGCTGGGAGAAGAAAATGAAATTCAGCGTATGGAATTTTTACAGAATAACAGTGTGCTGTTTTTAAAACACGAAGATGTACAAAATTAAGGTTTTAACTCTTTTCTTTTTTTTAACATTACAACAAACCTATTCTCAAACTATAGAGCTTTTAGGGAGCGTGCAGAGCACCACAGAGGTGGAGAATATTCATGTTATTAATAAAACCGCACAAAAATTTACGATTACTAATGCTGATGGTGCTTTTAAGATTTCAGCAACTCTAAACGATACCTTAATTTTCACGTCCATTCAGCATAAATTAACATCTGTTTTGGTGGATGCAGACATTATTGAAAATAAAACATTAGTAGTTATTTTAGAAGAACAATTAAATGAATTAGATCAAGTAGTTGTTGGTAAAATACTTACAGGAAACATAAATTCGGATGTCTCCAATGTGGAAGGAGAGCCCATGACAGCTGAAAAAGCAGGTGTGCCCAGTTACCAAGGACCTTTAAAAACTCAAAGTGAACGCAAGTTAAATGAAGCCACAACAGGTGGTGGTTTTATACCATTAAACCCTATAATAAACGCCATTTCTGGGCGAACTAAAAAGCTGAAAAATCAAATAAAATTAGAAGAAAAGGACGCGTTGATATTCACTATGAAAAACAACCTGTCTGATGATTTGTTTTCAGAAAACCCGTTGGAAGAGGAATATGTTATCGAGTATTTTTATTTTGCTTCAGAGCAACCTGATTTTTTATCACGCTGTAAAAACAAATCATCCATCGAAAAATTGGATTATTTAATTGAAAAATTGCAACTTTTTAAGCAAAAACAAATACGTGCTAAAGACCATGCAGCCGATTAAATTTTTGTTTTGTTTCTTTATTTTTTCATCTAATATGTTTTCTCAAACAACAGATTTAGATGGGCAAGTTATAACCAATTTAGATGCAGAAAATATTCATATTATTAACAAAACATCAAAAAAATTCACCATTACAAATGCTTCTGGTGCTTTTGTAATACCAAGTAAACTAAACGACACCATCATTATTTCATCTATACAACATTAATTAGTATCACTTGTTATAGACGCTGAAATGCTTCAAGAAAAGCAGATTCGTGTTTTTTTGGAACCATTAGTTAATATGTTAGACGAAGTAGTTGTTGGTAAAGTGCTTTCTGGCGATTTACTTCAGGATGTACAAACAGTTGAGGGCGAACCCATGACAGCTAAAAAAGCAGGTATTCCTAGTTATCAAGGAAAAATGCCAACCCAAACCCAGAGACGTTTAAGCTATGCTAAAAGTGGAATGGTTAGCTTGTTGGTAAATACTATTAATGGTACTATTAAACGCTTTAAAATGCAAGCCAAACTGGAGGAGAAAGATGCGCTTTTACACAAGATACGTGTTGCGCATGAAATAGATTTATTTGCTAATTATCCTTTAGAGCCTGCATTACGAATGGATTATTTTTATTTTTGTTCTGAAGATCCGCAATTTTTAGATCGTTGTAAAAACCAAAATGGTATTTTAGTTTTAGAGTTTCTTATTGAAAAGTTAGAAATGTATCAGCAAAATAAAGAGTAAACATGATATGAATAAAATTGTTTTTATTCTGTTTTTAGTCATTAGCCTGTCACTTCACAATGTGTTAGGACAGACTAAAATGCTTCATGGTAAAGTGCTTACATCTCAAGAAGCAGAGAATGTTCATGTTATAAATAAAACATCGAAAAAAAATACTATTAGCAATAATTCTGGGTTGTTTGATATTGAAGTCAAACTTCAAGATACATTAATTTTTTCGTCACTTCAACATGAATTACAAGTACTCATTATAGATAGCGAAACCTATAAAAATGGAGCGGTTGTTATAACGTTATTGGAGCATGTAAATACGTTAGATGAGGTAACCGTTGGAAAATTATTAACTGGAAATATGCATTCGGATGTTTCTAATGTGGAAGGCGAACCCATGACATCTAAAAAAGCAGGTATTCCAAGTTATCAAGGAAAGCCATTAACGCAAGCGGAACGACATTTAAAGGATGCTGGCGATTTAAATCCAAAACTAGGCGGTTCGTTGGGTGGTTTAGGTGCTTCGGTTCGGCTAATTCCAATTATAAATGCCATAAGTGGTAGAACCAAGGACATGAAAATGTATGTAAAATTGGAAGAAAAGGACGTACTAATGTATCATTTAAAATCGCATGTTTCTGAAGCTCTTTTTGCCGATTATCCCTTGGAAGATAATCATATTATGGAGTTTATGTATTTTACTTCAGAACAACCTGACTTTTTAGAACGTTGTAAAAATAAAACTGCGGTAGATCAATACGAATACCTCAAAGAAAAACTGCTCATCTATTATGACAATAAAGGTATAAATACCCATTAATCATAACATGGAATAATTTTTGAGCCTATCAAATAACTACATTAGCATTTTTAAAAATATACACAAATGAAATCATTTAAGTATTTGTTCATTTTAGCCATTATTCCACTTATGGCATTTACAGTTGCGCATAAATATTATGTGAGTATTACACAGGTTGAATATGTCAAAGAAAAACAATCCGTTCAAGTTATAACACGAATTTTTGTGGACGATTTAGAACGCTTAATTCGGATGCGTTATGATGAAACCGTAACATTGGCAGCAAACAACGAGTCTGAAAAAGTAAATCAATATATTGATAAATATATAGGCGAAAAGATGGTGATTACCATTAATGGAAAGCCATCTAAAATGGTTTTTTTAGGAAAGGAATACGAAAATGATATTGTGTATTGCTATTTTGAAATAGAGAAAGTAGCTTCCATCCAATCTTTTGAAATACGTAATCAAGTATTATTTGATGTATTTCCTGAACAAAAAAATATTGTTAGAACAGATATAAACGGAGAGAACAAAAGCTTTGTACTCGTTAAACAAAATGATAAAGGTTTGTTAAACTTTAAATAAAATATCTTAAAACCTTAAAAAAGTGTTAATTTTCAACTCAAATTTTTAGTAATAAATTTCAACCATGAAAAACCTAAAGTATCTTTTCTTATCTGCTTTGTTTGTTTCTGTAGGTGCATTTGCACAAGATCAAGAACAAAAGCCAGAGCGCAAACCAGGTCATACAAATAACAACAAGTTTAAACAACTGTATGACGAATTTTCAACGCCAAATATGTTTCGTACAGCTTCAGGAGCACCTGGGCCAGCTTATTATCAGCAGCAAGCAGATTATAAAATGGATTTGACATTGGATGATGATAAAGCCAGGATTTCTGGTTTTGAAACTATTACGTATACCAATAATTCCCCAGATCAATTAAAGTATCTATGGGTGCAATTAGATCAAAACATGCGTGCTAAAGATTCACAGACGCCTTTAATTGAAGGTAGTGGTGTAGCTCCAGCACAACAAGCAGGTAGTTTTGCTTCTGCTTATATGACAGATGGTTTTGATGGTGGTTTTAAAATTGAAGCCGTTACAGACGTTAGCGGAAAAGCCTTACCACACATGATAAATCAAACAATGATGCGTGTGGAATTACCTAATGCTTTAAGCACTGGAGATAAGTTTTCTTTCTCAATCAAATGGTGGTATAACATAAACGATTATGTTAATATGGGTGGACGTTCAGGATATGAATTTTTCCCAGAAGATGGTAATAGAAACTATATTATAGCACAATTCTTCCCGAGAATGGCTGTGTATAATGATGTAGAAGGATGGCAAAACTCTCAATTTTGGGGACGTGATGAATTTGCGTTACCATTCGGTAATTATGAAGTGAACATTACCGTTCCTTCAGATCATATTATGGATGCAACAGGTGTTTTAACGAACCGTAAAGACGTATTTTCAAAGGATATGATGAAGCGTTATGAACAAGCGCAGAAATCGTATGATAAGCCTGTTGTGATTGTTACACAAGCCGAAGCCGAAATAGCTGAAAAAAATCGTGCTACTGGAACCAAAACATGGAAGTTTTCAGCAGAAAATGTGCGTGATTTTGCCTTTGCAACGTCTAGAAAATATATTTGGGATATGATGGCAGTTAAAATTGGCGATAAAGACGTCATGGCTGTATCTATGTATCCTAAAGAAGGAAATCCGTTATGGGAACAATGGTCAACGTATGCTGTAGCAAGTACGTTAAAGTCTTACTCACGTATGACATTTGATTATCCATATCACAAAGCTATTTCGGTTCATGCCAAGCAACAAGGTATGGAATACCCAATGATTTGCTTTAACTATGGTCGTCCTGATAAAGATGGAAACTATAGCGATCGTACAAAGTACGGTATGATTAGCGTTATTATTCACGAAGTTGGTCACAACTATTTCCCAATGATTGTAAATAGTGATGAACGTCAGTGGACATGGATGGATGAAGGTTTAAATACCTTTGTACAATATGTAGCTGAACAAGATTTTGGCGAGTGGTATCCTGCAGCTTTATCTGAAGGTGATGCGAAGTATCCTTCAAGCCGTGGACCTGCTGCTAATATTGTACCTTACATGGGTGGCGATCAAGATTATATTGCACCAATTATGACCAAAGGTTTAAATACATATCAGTTTGGAAATAATGCGTACGGAAAACCAGGAACAGCTCTTAATATTTTAAGAGAAACTGTTATGGGTCGTGATTTATTTGATTATGCATTCAGAGAATATGCAAACCGTTGGATGTTCAAGCACCCAACACCAGAAGATTTCTTTAGAACCATGGAAGATGCATCAGCATTCGATTTAGATTGGTTTTGGAGAGGTTGGTTCTATACTACAGATTATGTAGATATGGGTGTTAAAGAGGTGAAAAAATATTACGTATCATCGGAACCTAATGCACAAATTAAAGCCATGGTAAAACAACGTGGTATGAAAATGAGCGATTTACCGCCTTTAGTTTACATGGTAGAAGAAGGAAGTGAAGAGTTTAATGAAAACATGAAAAACGGTACGTTGTTAGAAAATTCACCAAGTTTAAATGAGTATGTTATGGATAATTTTACGCCTGAAGAACGTAAAAATATCAAACAACCAAAATACTTTTATAGTATAACTTTTGAAAAGCCAGGTGGATTAGTAATGCCAATTATTGTTGAGTATACGTATTCTGATGGTACAACAAAAAAAGAAACGTATCCAGCTCAAATATGGCGTTTAAATGATAAAGAAGTAAGCAAAGCAGTAGCGTCTGATAAGGAGATTGTAAAAATTACTGTCGATCCTAATTTAGAAACTGCCGATGTTGATACTTCAAACAATTCTTGGCCAAAAGAGGTTAAGCAAAGTCAGTTTGATCAGTTTAAAGACAAGAACAAAGACTAATTAGTATAATATTTTATTAAAAGCCGACTATTTACAGTCGGCTTTTTTTATTCGTATCAAACTACTTACTATATTTGCATCGTGATACAACAAGCAACATTTTTATTTATCGGAACAACCGAAATCATGTTTATACTATTTATAGTAGTCATGGTATTTGGTGCCGATAAAATTCCCGAAATAGCGCGTGGATTAGGGAAAGGGATGCGAACTCTCAAAAACGCATCTAACGACCTAAAATCTGAAATTTCTAAAAGTGCCGAAAAAAATGGTATTGATACCAGCGTTACCAAAGATGTTCAAGACGAACTGAATAAAGTAAAAGACGAATTGGAGGATTTTACTGGGTCTGTGCGACGGAAACTTTAAAAGAATATTGGGTCTTTACTTTATTAGATAAGCATTTTCTTTATTTTAATTTTTTAGTTTCGTTTACGGTTTTGTACAAGAATAGTAGCCGACTGGGCAAGTAGACTTTTTCAAGTTATTACTAAATTTTATTTGGGCTAAAATGTTTATTTTTAATACTATATCGGCTATTGTTTTTATGCCTAGTTTGTTATTCTAAATTGATTGTAATAACTATATTCTGGATTAAATTTAGTGTCAAATTTTTCTGTTGACATAGATATGTACGAAATAAATTCAAATAGCGAAATTATTGCAGGAATAATTAAAAATGAAAATATAAAATATAAAAGACCTTGTCCAATTTGTCCTAAATAAAATTTATGAATTCCTAAACTTCCGAAAATCGGGAATGCCAATATTGTTGCTGTCTTTTTTGATTTTCTTTTTTGTTTAGCTAACTCAAGATTTTCATTGATAAATACTTTTGTGTCGTTATTAAATTTATCCATCAAAGTAACAAATTCATTACGCTTATCTTCTAAATAGTCAATACTCTTGTCTTTAAAGTCATCATCAATTAAGGAACTTCCGTGGTCAAATTTATTGTTGTATTGATTCACTAATTCGTTAAGGTCAGTTAATTGATTTAAAGTCTCATTACCAGTAAAAGAAATGTTTGATAACATTAAATCAGTTATGTCTATTAATCTTGACGCATTTGCTTTATTGGTTGAAACAAATTTGACTTTTTGAATTTCTTTAATAGCCTTTATGATTTGACTGTCAGAAGGTTTTATTCTTCCCGAATAATCACTTATTTCTCGAACAGTGTAAGAGTTAGCTCCTTTTAAAATTGTATTTGCTCCTGCACGACCAAATTCTCTTCCAAATTGTCTTGATGCTCCACTAACGATGTCGTTTAGTATATTCATATTGTTTTAGTTAGTCTTTTTTATGTTTTCGTCTTCTATTTCTCTAGCTTTTGATAAAGCACTTGCAACTAAACCTGCTGGAATTGTAACAATTCCAACACCAATCAGCAATATGAAAAAAGTAAATATTTTCCCTCCAACTGTTATCGGATAAACATCTCCGTAACCAACTGTAGTTAAAGTTACAATTGCCCACCAACCACTATGTACAACCGAAGTGAATATTTCAGGTTGAGCTTTATTTTCAAAAAAGTAAATTCCTGCAGATGCTAGAAAAATGAAAATAGATGTTACAATTAAAAATAGAACTATCTCCTCCTTTACAATTTTAGCCGCTATATGAAATCGGTTTAAGGCTTTGTTATATCGAATTAGTTTTAAAGCTCTAAATATTCTGAAAATCCTAAAAGCTCTCAATGCTCGTAAGTCATAGGCTCCTTTGAGATAGAATGGGAAAATGGCAAGGAAGTCAATTATTCCATAAAAGCTAAAAATATATCTAAATGGTTTTTTTGAAACGTAAATTCTCAATAAATATTCAACAGAAAATATTAAGACACACAATAACTCAAAAATATTTAGAATTTCAATTGTGTTTTTAGAGTTGTCGGGGAAGGTTTCAATTGTAAATGCAATAAGCGATAATAGAATTAAAACTTGAATAAAATAGTCAAATATTTTTCCTTTTTTGGATGTGTTATCTTCTATAATGTTTCTTAATTTTTCTTTCATTTATCCTTTTTGTAAATTATGCACAACGTTATCATATGAAATCGTTTGACTGTTTTATATCAGTTGTAAACGAAGTTCGTTATTTTTTTTAAGAAAGTCAAGTTTTAACCATTCTGCTAAATGGTAAGCTATTACGAAATATTAGCTTATTCTACAATCTCATAATTAATTTCCAACTTTCTTAATGCTCGTAAAGCTGAACCCGAGTTTTTATCATTCACGGCAATATCTACAGCATCGCTTTCTAAAAGAATATCGGTGAGTTCATTGGCCAAAGATTCAGATATGTTATTTGAAATCTCAACAATGCATTTCGCTATAGCACGTCTATCTGGTCTTTGAGCATCACAGGATAATAAGTTTAATTTCATAATAACATAATTTATTAGTGCAATTTATTAAGGTTCAGATAACACAAGCAAATTGTAAATTAGCCTTATTTAGTGCGTTTTAATTTCGGCGGATTTTGTCGTGTATCAAAAACATCAGCAATTTTAATTAATCCGTTTGGTTCATCCACCGAATATATTAATTTGTAGTTTTTGAAAACAAGATAACGGTATGGGATTTTTCTTTCTTTGAGCAATTCCTCTTTCTGTCCGATGAAAGAAGCACTTAACAATTTTTCCGATTCCTTTATAATTTCTGTTATGATTTTAGCGGCAACAATAGGACTTGATTCCTTCTCATAATATGCATAGATTTCGTCAAGTTGTTTTTCGGAAAAGTTAGACCAAATAATTTTAAAATTCATTATTCATATTTGGCTAATAGTTCGGAACTGGTCTTAAATTTATTATTTTGAAAATCAGATTCCGACTGGTCAATTCGTTTGTTTAATTCCTCAACTGTCATTGGTTCTAGAACGCTTTCATCAGAAGTCATATTTTCCTTTCTTAAAAGTTTTTCAAAACGAGAAATTACGTCCTCACTCTGAACTTTTAAAAATTCTTGAATAAATTCTATTTTTCGAGCTTCTAAATTCATATCGAATTGCTTTTTTATCAAATATACAAAATTATAAAATTTAGTCAGTATTTTTCTTGAATTGACTTACGTTTAGCTAATTGCAAACTTCTAATATAAAATCGTTTTATGCACAAGATTAGTTTCGATGAATCTGCGATTTCCTTCCCGATAGCTATCGAGATTCGAAAGAATTTATCGCTTCCTACTAATCGTTAACCCATCACGAATAGGCAATAAAACCGTTTCCACACGTGGATCGTCTTTTAAAAGTTTGTTATACGCAATGAGTGCAGGTGTGGAGGAGTCGTCTTTTTTAAAGCTTGTATCCAGTATTTTACCACTCCAAAGCACATTATCAGACAAAATAATGCCTCCAGGATTTAAACGGTCTGCAATCAGTTCAAAATAGGCGGAATAATTTTCTTTGTCAGCATCAATAAAAACCAAATCGAAGGTTTTGTTGAGTGTGGGAATAATATCTAAAGCGTTTCCTAAATGCTGATGGATTTGATTTCCAAATCCAGATTTATCAAAATACTTGCGCTGAAAATCAACAAGCTCTTCGTTAATATCGATAGTATGTAGTTCGCCTGTTTTTTGCATACCCTCTGCCAAACACAAAGCCGAATAACCTGTGTAAGTGCCAATTTCTAAAATGTTTTTTGGGTTCACTAATTTAGAAATCATGCTCAATACACGACCTTGATAATGCCCACTGAGCATACGTGGTTGCAAAATTTTCTGATAGGTTTCTCGTGTTAATTGTTGTAATAATTCCGGTTCGTCTTCCGAATGGTTTACTACATACGTATCTAAATCTTCTGAAAGGAAATGCATTATTTTATTGATAGTGTCATTCAGAGTGAAACGATGAATCTCTATTCGAATTTAGTAGATTCTTCGCTTTGCTCTGAATAATAGTTAGTTACCCAAAATTCGATTGACTAATTTTTGTTTGGCTGCTTCATCATCACCACACAACCATTGTATCACATTGTCTTCCCAAATAGCATCGCGTTCGGTTTCAGTAATTATTTTTTGGTCAATGGCTAGATCTAAAATTTTTCCAGGATATGAGGATTGTTTGGCACTTTCCATTTCACCTAAAGGATAGGGATCATCCAGTCCCATTAATACTTGTTTTGAGCCTTGATTTTTTATTAATAATTGGAGTCCGCCTGTATCATGAACCAAGGTGTCAAAAAATATGTTTTTATGTCCAACGGCTTTTCTTGGGTGACTTTTACCTTCAAATAAATCGGGTCTGCCATCAAATCCTTGAATTCGTCTGCCTAAATTAATTTGTGCTAATTGACCACCATGTGCAAAACAGGTTCGCATATTTGGATATTTATCTTGATACCCATTTAAGGTTAAAAAATGGTAGGCATCAGCACATTGTGCTAACATCCAGATAAGGTGAAAACGCCAAGATGTATTTTCTAATTTAATGAATTTCTCACCATCATACGGATGGATTTCTATGGCTAAATTATATTTGTTTGCCAATTCAAAAATCGGCTCATTTTCTTCATCAAAAATACAACGCCAGGTACCAATGGTATCCATATAGTGGGTTGGAAGACATAGTAATTGCATACCTAGTTCATTTACACAACGTTCAATTTCCCAACAAGCACCTCTTACAAAACCTGGATGCACTACAAATCCGCAAGTAAATTTACTCGGGTTTTCGCGCTGCACTTTGGCATTAAAATCATTTTGAAACCGTAATGCTTGTTTCATTTCTTCAACACGTAAACCATTCCCATATAATTGTGATAGGTTTAAAACCACCGCATGATCTATCTTAAAACGCTCCATCCATGCTAGTTTTTCATCTAAAAAGAAACTAGAATCCGTAATCGGTCTATTCCAATCTTTCTGAAGCATGAATTTCCGGTCTTTATCTACCCAAAAAATCCCTTTATCTTGCATAAATTGTGGAATTTCCTCTGGATAAGGAAGTAGATGTGAATGGCCGTTTATTCGAAGTTTTCGTTTCATATATTAGTCTTCTATTTGTACTTTTTTCGGTGGCTCCATGGTTTCACCACAATTAGGGCAGGTACGCTTATTTTGATCGCCATAATATTTATCAAAAATTACAGGCATATCAGTTTCAATATTTTCAACGGTAAAATCCTCTTCGTATAATTTGGTTGTGCAATTTTCGCAAAACCAAAGTAAAGCATCTTTTACACCTTTTTCACGCGGATATTCAATAACCAATCCAACTGTGTTAGCACCTCGTTGAGGCGAATGTGGCACTTTTGGAGGTAACAAGAAAATGTCTCCTTCTTTTATATGAATGTCTTTAGGTTTGCCATTTTCTATCACCTTTAAAACCATATCACCTTCTATTTGATAAAAGAATTCCGGTGTTTCGTTGTAATGATAATCTTTTCTACTATTGGGCCCACCAACAACCATCACAATAAAATCGCCATCTTTCCAAACAACTTTATTGCCAACAGGTGGTTTTAAAAGATGTCTGTTTTCTTCAATCCATGCTTTAAAATTAATGGGAGGATATAAGGTGCTCATTTTATATTGTTTTTAAGATATGAATGATATAAAGTTACAAACTTTGGTGTCAATTTGTATTATATTCACTGGTGTTTATTTTTTTCTTTTTGCCAAATTGAAGGTCTATTATTCTGTAAGTATCGTTTATGATTTCTACTGTAAAGTAAATTTGATAGCGTGGTTTTAACTTTGAATTCGATTTTCTATAAATATTACGTTCATACCAGACAATGCTCCGGTTGTCTTTTACAAATTTGTGTGTATTAGATTCAATTTTATTTCTTGTGTATTCTAGGGATATAAAAGCAGATTCTGAATCTAAATACACCTGATCAACAGTGTTTTTATGAGCTAAAAATGGAATGACATTATCAATTTGATGGTACTGAATCCAGTCTGCAATATCTTGCAATAGAGGCAACTGATTAATTTCTGCATTGGAATAATTTTCCAATGTGTATTGGGCGTTTCCAAATATTGAAAACAACAAAAAAACAATTGTGATATAAGTAGTTTTCATTTCTTTTTTACAGACTTTTTGTGCGTCCGCCATCAACAGGAAGATTAATTCCATTAATATAACTAGCACGTTCACTAGCCAAAAACGTAATGGCATCTGCTAATTCTTCGGGCTTTGCAAAACGTTTAGCAGGAACAGCTTGCTTCATAGCATTGGCAGCTTCTTCTTCGGTATTTCCTGTTTTAGCCGATTTGTTTTTTATAATTTCAGTTAAACGCTCGGTTCCTGTTGCACCAGGAAGTACATTATTTACCGTAATCCCAAATTGCCCTAACTCATTGGCTAACGTTTTACTCCAATTGGCAACTGCACCACGAATGGTATTGCTTACACCCAATCCATCAAGTGGTTGTTTTACTGATGTAGAAATAACATTTATAATACGTCCATAACAAGCGTCTTTCATAAACGGAACAACGGCTTGTGCCAACACATGATTGCATTTTAAATGTTGTGTGAAGGCATTTTGAAATTCATCTAAATTGGCCATAAATACGGGTCCACCAGCTGGTCCACCTGTATTATTAACTAAAATATGAAAGCCATGATTTTTTAAAATATAGTTGGTGACTTTGGTTTTCAATTCTTCAGGATTGGTAAAATCTGCCACTATATAATCATGATTTCTTTGTTGAGGAAGTTCGGCTAATGTTGTTTTTAATTTAGCTTCATTTCTAGCAATTAAGGTGACTTGAACGCCTTCTTGCGCTAACGCTATTGCTGTAGCTTTTCCTATTCCTGCTGTGCTACCACAGACTAATGCGTATTTGTTATTTAGTTCTAGATTCATTCCTTTCCCAACCTTCCCAATGAGAAGGCGTTTTATTAAAGTTAAAATTATTATGTTTTATAACCATCAACTTTCTTCTCTTTATGAAGACTGAAGATGGGATTAGTATTTAATACATACATTCTTTGCTTCTGTAAAAAAGCGCAAGGCTTCAAATCCACCTTCTCTACCAACACCAGATGCTTTTACACCTCCAAAAGGCGTGCGTAAATCTCGCATTAACCACGTGTTTACCCAAACAATACCAGCTTGTAGTTGGTTACTCATACGCATGGTGCGTTTTAAATTGTTTGTCCATAGAGTAGCTGATAATCCGTATTTGACTTTGTTTGCCATTCGTAAAACTTCGTCCTCATTATTGAAAGGCATAATGGTTACAATAGGACCAAAAATCTCCTCTTGGTTTACGCGACAATCATCCGTTGGAACTTCAATTACAGTAGGTTCTAAATAATAGCCATTTTCATATCCTGAAATGGTTACTTGGTTACCACCACATAAAACAATTCCATTTTCATCTTTGGCAATTTGGATATATTCCATCACTTTCTCCAAATGTGGTTTGGATACCAAGGCACCAATATTTGTTGTTGCTTCGGATGGATGTCCAACTTTTAATGCTTGTATTCTAGCAACGAAATCGGTTTTGAATTTGTCGTAAATAGAGGCTTCTACAAAAATGCGGCTTCCACATAAACAAATTTGTCCTTGATTGGCAAATGATGAGCGAACGGTTGTATTCAGCATATCATCATAATGACAATCGGCAAATATGATATTTGGGTTTTTTCCACCCAATTCTAATGATAATTTTTTAAACATGGGAGCAGCTGTTCTTGCAATGTGTGCACCTGTTGCAGTACCTCCAGTAAAGGAAATAGCTTTAATATCTTCATGCTCAATAATAGCTTGACCAGTTGAACCACCTAAACCATGAACAATATTTAAAACACCTTTTGGTAAACCTGCTTTGTTGCAAATTTCGCCTAACATATAGGCTGTCATAGGTGTGACTTCACTTGGTTTGGCAACTACACAATTTCCAGCAGCAATTGCAGGCGCAATTTTCCAAGTAAATAGATAGAGTGGTAGGTTCCAAGGCGAAATACAACCTACAATACCAATAGGCTGCCGTAAGGTATAATTTATAGCATCTTGTCCCACGCTTTCATGACTTTCACTCGCGAATTGTGTAATGGCATTGCCAAAAAAGCGAAAGTTACTAGCCGCTCTTGGAATATCAATAGCTTTTGCTAATGAAATAGGTTTACCGTTGTCTTTACTTTCGGCTTCGGCTAAAGCGTCTAAATTTTGTTCAATTAACTCTGAAATTTTAAGCATTATCCGACTACGTTCATCTAAGGTTGTTTTAGACCAACTCGGAAACGCTGATTTAGCAGCTAGGTAGGCGTTTTCAACGTCTTCTTTTGATGAATTTGGAATTTGCCCATAAATTTCACCATTAGATGGGTTATAATTGTCCAGCCAATTATCATGAATTGGATTATGGAAATTGCCGTTGATGTAGTTTTTGATATTCATTGTATTTCAAGATAATAGACAAAAGATAAAAGATAAAAGAATAGAGATATAAATCGTCTTTATTCTTTTGTCTTGGTTCTTTATTCTACTTTTTTATAAGCCATTACCTTAATTTCCACAACCAAATCTGGATGCGGTAATTGGTGTACAGCAACGGTTGTTCGTGTTGGCCCTGTTTCTTTTTCGAAGAATTCGCCGTATGCTTTGTTATAACCTGCAAAATCGTTCATATTTACTAAAAAGGAGGTAACATCAACCACATCTTTAAGTGTGGCACCTTCTTTAGCTAAATTCTTTTCTATATTTAAAATAACTTCGCGTGTCTGGGTTTCTATATTTAATTTTTTGGTACCCATTTCGTCAATTATATCAACGCCTGCAATGGTGTTATCTGATCTTCGGGAACTGGTTCCTGAAACAAATATAAAATCGCCTACACGTTTAGTATGTGGATAAGCACCTCTTGGTGTTACTGTTTTTTCGCTCATAATAAAAAGCCCATCCTAACCTTCTCAATGTGAAGGAACTTTTATTCGGGCGAAAATAAAAGTATTTTATTAATATTATTTTTAACTTTCCAATTCTCTTCCTTTGGAAGGCTTAGAGTAAACTTTTTACTTTAATCCAGCTATTCTGTCATCTTCGAGAATGGCTTCGGTTGTTGCTTTTACCTTTTGTAAAATAGTTTGTAATTCGTCTTTTGATAAATTTTCAACTTTCGTAATTTTACCATCGGCTAGCATATTTAATATGGCTTTGTCCTGCGCACGACCTCGTAACATAGCATCACGATAACCAACATCCTCATTAAATGTGACTAAAGAATATTTAGACGAATAATTTTCTGGAAACGTTTTTTCGAAAGCCATTTCCAACGTGCGTTTTTCTCTGAAGTTTGCATGATTAACATGCCCTTTCATTTCGTAGAAGTTATCAATAGCTAAATCGGCAATGGCATCTGTGTCTTTTTTACGAGACTTTTCATACGTATTAAAAATAGTTTCCCAATCTGCATGACCTTCCTCTAAAACTTTGTCAAATTCTACCACATCTTCAAAAGAGGCATTCATACCTTGTCCGTAAAACGGTACAATAGCATGCGCTGCATCACCCATTAAAAGCGTATTGCCTTTATAATGCCAAGGCGAACATTTTACAGTTCCTAATGGTGCTGTTGGATTTTCAAAGAAATCGTCTACCAAGTTCGGCATTAAATCTAATGCGTCTTTAAAGTATTTGGTAAAAAATTCCAAAACACGTTCTTTAGTTGTTAAATTATTGAAATTGTATTCACCTTCATCGTAACTTAAAAACAAGGTAACCGTAAAACTACCATCTAAATTTGGTAAAGCTATGAGCATAAAAGCTTCGCGACCCCAAATATGCAGGGCATTTTTATAGGTTTTATAGCTGCCGTTTTCACCTGGAAGTATGCTTAACTCTTTATAACCATGTGTTAAATAGTCTTGCGAGAAGCTAAATAGAAATTTTCGACTTAAAAAATAGCTTTTACGCATAGCCGAACCAGCGCCATCGGTTGCTATAATAACATCGGCATCTTCTATAAATTCTTTTTTTGTATCATGCGCTGTAAAATGCGCTGTGGTGTTTTCAAAATCTACAGATTCACATTTTCTATTGAAATAAATATTTACATTCTCGTGTTTTTCAGCTTCGTCTAGTAATAATGCATTTAATTGTCCACGCGAAATAGAGTTAATATACTCATGATCGCGACCACTGTAAGGTGCCAAATTTGTATTGCCTTCCATATCATGAAGCATACGTCCATTCATGGGAATGCAAAGTGGTGTTACTTTATCCTCAAGTCCCACTAAATTTATGGCTTTAAGTCCACGATCTGAAAATGCCAGATTAATAGAACGTCCAGCGCTAATATCTACTTTTCGTAAATCTGGTCGCATTTCCATAACGGTAACTTTGTAGCCACGTTGACCTAAACGTAAGGCTAAAAGGCTACCGCAAAGCCCTGCGCCAATGATGAGTATGTTTTGTTGTTTGTTTTTCATAGTACGTTATCACCAAAGTGATATTTAGTTTTATTTAGTTGGTTTTGAATTGTCTTTAATAAGATTTTTCAAAACGTTTTAAATGATATTTATTTTAATATACTTTTTAAGCGTTCAACCATATTAAATACATCCTCAAAACTGTTGTATAAAGGAACAGGCGCACAACGTATAACGTCTGGTTCGCGCCAATCTGTAATAACTCCAGCTTCGGTTAGTTTACGATGTAATGCTTTATCGGCATTTTTTACTTGAATAGATAACTGGCAACCGCGTTCTTTTGGATTGCTAGGTGTTATTATTCGGATGGCATCATTTCCTAATTCATTAAGCAGAAATTCAAAATAACCAGTCAGTTTTCTTGATTTATCATTCAGTTTTTTAATTCCAATAGCATTAAAAATATCTAAAGATGCACGAATAGCTGCTAATGAAAGAATTGGTGGATTAGAGAGTTGCCAACCTTCAGCACCTGATAATTGATCAAATTCATCACGCATTTTAAAACGTGTTTGTTTGTTATGACTCCACCAACCTGTAAATCGGTTTAAGTCTTTATCATGTGCGTGACGTTCATGTACAAAAGCTCCTGCAAGACTTCCTGGTCCTGAATTTAAATATTTATAGGTACACCAAACGGCAAAATCGGCTCCAGAATCATGTAAATTAAGTTCAACATTTCCGGCACCATGTGCACAGTCAAAACCTACCATGCAACCGTATTTATGTCCGAGTTTGGTAATTCGTTTTAAATCGAAAAATTGTCCAGTATAATAATTAACACCACCAATCATAACCAAAGCTATTTCATCGCCTTGGTTTTCCATAATAGCTTCCAAATCTTCGTAGCGTGCTAATTCTTCGCCTTTTCTGGCCTTCCAGAGTACTAATCCGTCTTTGTCATCAAAACCATGATGGCGTAATTGCGATTCTACTGCATATTTATCAGATGGAAATGCATCTGCTTCAATCAGAATTTTATAACGAGATTTTGTAGGTTTGTAAAAACTAACCATCATAAAATGTAAGTTAGCTGTTAGCGTGTTCATGGTAACAACTTCAATAGGTTTTGCTCCAACCACATGAGCCATGCTTTCTGTTAAAAACTCATGATAGGATAACCACGGGTTTTTTGCTTCCGTGTGGCCTTCAACACCCAAGTTAGCCCAATCTTCTAATTCCTGATTGATGTAGTTTTTTGTGGTTTTTGGTTGCAGTCCTAGTGAGTTTCCACAAAGATAAATAAGCGCGTTTCCATGCTTATCTTTTGGAATATGGAATTGCTCTCTGTAGGATGCTAATGGGTCGTTTTGGTCTAATTCTTTAGCGAATTCTATACCTGTTTTATAGTTGGACAACGTGATTGATTTTTCGGTTTCCCACAAAAATAAGAATTATAAATTTAGAAATGAAAGGGAAAAAGAAAAAGGGCTTCAACCTTTGGATGAAGCCCTTTTTTAAAAATATATAGGCGCTTAAAGCGGAATAATTACTATATATATGTTCGGTTTGCTAGCTTTAGATGTTTAAGAATTAATTTATGGAAACATCTGTAAAAAATAATTCCCAATTATCATCCGTTTTTTTATGACTCAATGCTATTAAAATACCTTTGAAATTTTTGTTATTTTCCCAAGTAGACATCATGGATGGAGCTGCTGCATTACCTTTTCGGTAAACCCATTCTTCAATTAAAAAATCAGAATTATAATACAAATCATAAGCATCACCAGGTGTGTAACCACCAGTATCTGGATAAACTAGTGTTATTTTATTTAGCATTTTTTTGCCTATTGGAGAGGTTTCTTGAATCGGTTCAGAAAGCGTAGTTCCTGAATCCCAAACTAAATTAAATGGTGCTAATAGCCAGAATTTATCATTTATAAAGGCTTTGTCGGCATTTACGAATTTGCTGTCTATTTGGTCGCGGTTATAGCGTAAGGTGTCATTTGCAGTAATTAAAATAACATCATTTTTCTTTGGAGACCACACCCAAGAACGTTTAAAAACAGAACTATCTTTTTTTACGTTAAAAGCGAATGTCATGGTATTAACTTGATCCCAATTATCCAGACCATAGGCTTTTGCAATTTTTTCAGAGGTTGTTAATAGTTTGTCTTCCGTTGCTTCAATTTCTTCAACCACTTCAGTTTTCTTATCGGATTTACAAGATTGAATAAAAAGTAAAACACTAAATATTAGAATGTATTGTTTCATGTTAAAATGTTTAAGAAGTTGTAAAGTTATAGTAAATTGTGATATAATTGATTGGAATATGGATTTAGAAGAAAACTATTTTGGCGCAAATAAGGCTACCTGGAATAACAAAGTAAAAGTGCATGCAGAAAGTGATATGTATAATATGGACGGTTTTAAAAACGGAAAATCGTCATTAATGCCTTATGAATTGAAGGCATTGGGTGATGTTTCAGGAAAATTTTTATTGCATTTACAATGTCATTTTGGACAAGATACTTTAAGTTGGAGTAGAATGGGAGCAAAATGCGTTGGCGTGGATTTAAGTGATGAAGGCATAAAATTAGCTAAAACACTGAATGAAGAATTAAAATTGGATGCAGAATTTGTTTGTTGTAACGTTTTGGATACGTCTAAACATATAACCAATCAATTTGATATTGTTTTTACCAGTTATGGTGTTATTGGTTGGTTACCAGATTTAAAACCTTGGGGAAACATGATAGCCGAACGCTTAAAAAAAGGAGGTACTTTTTTTATGGCAGAATTTCACCCAATAGTATGGATGTTTGATTATTTAGAAGACAAACCCATTATGAAATATGGCTACATGCAAGATGCCGTTATTTTTGAAGAATATGAAGGGACTTATGCAAATCAAGATTCTAAAATGATTAGTAAAGAATACGGTTGGAATCATGGTTTAAGTGAAGTCATTAATGCCCTAACCGATTCAGGTTTACAAATTGAATATTTACATGAATATCCTGAAAGTCCTTATAATGTGTTGCCGGATTTAGTGCCAACAGAAAATGGTATGTTTAAAAGGGCTGATAACTTGTATCCATTAATTTTTACCATTAAAGCAACGAAGCCATAAAAAAACCTTCTAAAAATGTCACCTAGTTTTTTAGAAGGCTTTTTAAGTTTAATGATTTGCCTTTAAAACTTCTGGCATACGTTGTTTGAAATGATTTAACCTTGGAATGGATACATTCTGGATGTAAGGATTTTCTGGATGTAAACGCTCATAATCTTGATGGTAATCTTCGCCAACCCAGAATTTTTGGAAAGGATACACTTCTGCTGCTACTTTTTTACCTAATTGTTTTTCCAAAGCATTTATTTTTTCTGAAATAATAGCTTTTTGCTCAGCGTTCTGGTAAAAGATAATTGATCTGTATTGGGAACCTGTATCTGGACCTTGTCCATTAATTTGTGTTGGATTTTGTGATGCAAAATAAATATCAATCAAAGTTTTATAACTTACAATTTTAGGATCGTAAATAATTTCAACAGCTTCGGCATGTCCTGTTCTACCTGTGTTACTTGCTTCATAAGTAGGGTTTTTAGTGTGTCCACCAGCATAACCAGAAATTGACTCATCTACGCCTTTTACACTCTCGTAAACAGCTTCTACACACCAAAAGCAACCACTAGCAAAATAGGCTTTGGCTTTGCCGTTTTGCATAGCTACTTCTATAGGTTCTGCATTAATAATGTCTTGTTGTTTTGGGTTAATTTGTGCTGTATTGTTACAGCTAAAAAACATAGCTGAAATAACAATAAGGAGTAATTTATTCATATTTGTAATTTTTCTTTTTGACGTAATAATAATGTAAACCTTATAAATTAAATGCTAAAATTTTATTAAAAAAAAAGCCTTCAAAAAATTGAAGGCTTTATATTGTGTTTTGAATTAGCTTATAATTTAGAAAAAAGCTTATGCATTTTTTCGCGTTCTTCTTCAGCTAAAGCCGCATCAACTAAAATACGACCACTGTGTTCATCAGTGATAATTTTTTTGCGTGAAGCAATTTCCATTTGAACTTGTGGTGGAATAGTAAAAAACGATCCTCCAGATGCACCTCTTTCAATAGCGACAACTGCTAAACCATTTTTAACATTCGTTCTGATTCTTGTATAAGCAGCTACTAAACGATCCTCAATTGATTTTTTAAAATCATCAGACTTTTTAATTAATGCTTCTTCTTCTTTTTCAGTTTCAGCTAAAATAGCATCTAATTCACTTTTTTTGTGTTTTAGGTGCGTTTGGCGTTCTTTTAAGCGTTCTTTAGTCTGTGTAATGACATCCTTTTTCTGCTCAATTTGCGCTTTGTGCTCATTAATGTTTTTTTCAGCTAATTGAATTTCTAATTCCTGAAATTCAATTTCTTTTGAAATAGAGTTGAATTCTCTATTGTTACGAACATTTTTTTGTTGTTCGTTATACTTTTTGATAAGTGCTTTAGCCTCTTCAATTAGATTCTTTTTAGAGGTGATATCATTTTTAATAACATCTAAACTATCTTCAAGCTTTTCAAATCTAGTGTTCATTCCAGCAACTTCGTCTTCTAAATCGCGTACTTCTAAAGGAAGTTCTCCACGAACATTTCTGATTTCATCGATGCGAGAATCTACAAGTTGTAAGTCATACAATGCTCTTAAACGCTCTTCTACAGTTGCTTCTTTCTTTTTTGCCATACTCTAATAATACTTAACAGGATTTGTATTGGTCTTTGATAAAATTAGCCTACCTACCGGTAAGGCAGGTGCAAAATTAGTAATTTTTTTTGTAAGAAATGCTACTAAAAGGTTTTTTGTGAACTGCTCACTTTCATAATGCCCAATATCTGCCAAAATTAAGCTGTTTTCCGCTTGAAAAAAATCGTGATATTTTAAATCTGCCGTTATAAATATGTCAGCATCAGCATGTTTGGCAGCTGAAATGGCAAAGCTTCCAGAGCCACCTAATACAGCAATTTTTTGAATGGGTTTATTAAGAAAAGTTGAATGTCTAATAGTTTTGGTTTGCATTTGTTCTTTTAAGTACTTGAAAAAATCGGATTCTGTCATCGGTTTTTCTAAAGTGCCTATCATTCCCATACCAATATGTTGATTGGTGTTTTCTAAACTTGTAATTTCATAAGCTACTTCTTCATAGGAATGTGCAGCAAAAAGTGCTTTTAATATGTTTGATTCTAAATGCTTTGGGAACGTAACAGATATTTGGGTTTCTGGTTCAGAATGTGGTTCCATTTTCTTGCCTTTTACAGGGTTTGAAATTTCATTACCTCTAAAAGTTCCTGTTCCTTCTAGATTAAAACTACACTGGTCATAATTGCCAATGCTTCCAGCTCCAGCATGAAATAAAGCTTCCCGAATGTTTGTGGCTTCAGCATGTGGCGCATAGGTAGTTAGTTTTTTGATTGTTCCTGATTGTGGAATTAGAATTTTACGGTTTTTAAGATTTAGTTTTTCGCAAATCATGTCGTTTACACCATGAAAGGCATTGTCTAAAGCGGTGTGAATAGCAAAAATAGCTATGTTGTTTTGAATAGCTTTTATAACTACGCGCTCTACATAGTTTTTTCCAGTAATTTTTTTTAAACCCTTAAAAACAATAGGGTGAAAGCTAACAATGAGGTTGCAATTGGTTTCTATAGCTTCGTCTAATACCGCTTCGGTAGTATCCAAAGTTACCAATATACCAGTTACATGTTCTTGGTTGTTTCCTACTAATAATCCCACATTATCAAAATCTTCAGCATAGGAAGTTGGAGCAAAATTTTCTAAACAATTTATAACGTCTTGAACAATCATTTCTATTTATGTTTAACATCAAAGATAAAATAATTACTTTCGTTGTTATGAAGCTTCTTCGAAAAATATTATTTCCAATTGTTCCTATTTACTATTTGGTGACTTGGATGCGAAACCGATTTTACGATTTGGGATTTTTTAAAAGTAAATCCTATAATTTTCCTATTATATGTGTTGGAAATTTAAGTACTGGCGGAACTGGAAAATCGCCAATGATTGAACTTTTAATTGCGCTTTTAAAAAACACGTATCAAATAGCTACCTTAAGTCGCGGATATAAACGAGAAACAGATGGGTTTCGATTGGCTGATACGACTGATAATGCTAAAACGTTAGGCGATGAACCGTTTCAGTTTTACAGCAAGTTTCATAATGAGGTATACGTTGCTGTAGACTCTAACAGGCAGCGTGGTATTGAAAAATTAATAGGTTTACCAAAAAAACCTGATGTTATTTTATTGGATGATGCGTTTCAACACCGTAAAGTAAGAGCTGGATTTTATATCTTACTCACAACATATCAAGATTTATATTCTGATGATTGGGTTTTGCCAACTGGAAATTTGCGTGAGCCGAGACAAGGTGCTAAACGTGCACAAATAATTGTTGTAACAAAATGTCCTAAAGATATTTCTGTTTCCAAAAAAGAGCAGATTAGATTAAAATTGAAACCAAATGCGAATCAGAAAGTGGTTTTTAGTTTTATAGATTATTCAGATGTGGTTTTTTCAGAAAATGAAAGTAGAAACTTATTAGATTTAGAAAACGTTACCTTGGTTACTGGAATAGCCAATGCGAGTCCTTTAGTAGCGCATTTAAAAAATAGTGGTTTACAGTTTCAGCATCTAAATTTTCCTGATCATTATGCTTTTAAAGATGAAGATATTTCAATATTGGAACATCAGCATGTTATATTAACTACTGAAAAAGATTTTATGCGCTTGAAAGTCCATGAAAGTCTGTGTGAGAAATTATTTTATATACCTATAGAGGCTGTTATTCAAGAGCAGGATATTTTCAAGAATTGTATTTTAGATTATATAAAAATTAGTTAATTAAACAGATTTAGCTTCACTATTACCAATTAAAGCTTCGTAGAGTTTTTTCTCAAAATCCTCTTGTTTAAATGGTTTTGAAATAATATCTGTAAATCCAGCTTCGTCAAACTCATGCATTTTATCTTCAATAGTTACGGCAGTTAAGGCAAATATTGTTATGTTTTCATCAAATTTGCGAATGCGTTTTGTGGCTTCAAGGCCGCTAATTCCTGGCATATGAATATCCATTAAAACCACATCGTAATTTTCAGTATTTACTTTCTCAACGGCCTCTTCACCGTTATCAACAATGTCACAATTTAATTTCATTTTGTTCAGGATTTTCTTCGTAATCATCTGATTGATTTTGTTATCCTCAACAACTAATATTTTAATATTCTCTAAATCAACGTCAGCAACATTATTAAAGTAATCCACTTTTTTAGGTTTCGATTTAGGCTCTGCATATTTCATAGGTATTTCAAAAATAAAATTAGAGCCTTTTCCAATTTCACTTTTTAAATAAATTTTACCTTTCAATATTTCTATAAGTCCTTTAACAATGGATAAACCTAGACCAGTTCCGCCATATTTACGATTAATCTGAATGGATCCTTGTGAGAAGCTTTCAAAAAGTTTTTCTTGTTTTTCTTGACTAATTCCAATACCATTATCTTCAACTTCAAAGCGAATGGTATAATTATCACCATCTTGATGCAGTTTTTTAGTGCGTATCCATATGTCTCCATCTTTTGTAAATTTTATGGAGTTACCAATTAAATTAATTAGTATTTGGGATATTTTAAGCTGATCTGCATTGTAGGTTTCTGGCACGTCCTGTCCATAATCTAAATGTAATTTGGTGTTGTTATCGTTAGCCGAATTATTTAGTGCAGCAATAACATTAGTTATTTTCTTTTTCAAGTTGAAGTTTTCCGGCTCGATATCTACTTTATTGGCTTCAATTTTATTTATTTGAAGAATATCATTTATAAATGTTAGTAAATATTCACCAGAAAATTTAAGAGATTTTAAATGTTGAATCTGGTTTGGTTTTGGATCTTCATCCAACAACATATTGGTTAAACCAGTAACCGCATAGAGTGGTGTTCGTAACTCGTGGGTAACCGTAGACAAGAAGTTTGCTTTGGTTTTGGAAGCTAATTCTGCTTTTTCCATGGCAACAATAAGTTCACTGTTTTTAATGTGAAGCATATTGTTAGTTTTTAGTCTTATATTATTGTTTTTATATAAAGATAAGGTCAGTAATGATAAAATAGTAATTAATGCAATACTTAAAATGGTGGTAAGTTTACTTAAATTATTCTCCTTAATTTTTTCTTCAAGGTTAGCTGCTTGTTCTTTTTGAAATTCTGTCTGGTTGTTTAATAAAATCTTGATGCGCTTTTCTGGAGATAGATTTGCACGTTTTACCTGTAATAAAGAATCAGAAAGCGTCATGTACTTTTTTAAGTATTCTGACGATGACTTGAAGTCTCCATTAGATTCATTTAAATCGCTTAAAATTAAATAACCATTGGTAAGTACAGTATTAAATTTATAATCCTTTGCTAATTGAACACCTTTTGCAGCAGACTCTAAGCCGGCTTCTCGTTCGCCTAGAAGACTTAAGGCTAGTCCGTTATGAATCATGGCGCTACTCTTAATTTTATCTAGTTCGTAGCGGTTAGCAAGTGCAATAGATCGTTCTAATTGTTTATTTGCTTTTTTGTAATCTTTTATTTTTATGAGTGCTTTTCCTTCGTTAAGTAGTACTTCTGCAACAAAGTCATCTAAACCTTCTTGATCAAAAAGCGTGTTTGCAGATACATAATAATCTAGTGCTTGTCGATACTCTTTTTTACTATTATAGACGTTTCCTATAGTTTTGTATGTCTCGGCACGATTAACATCGTCTTTTATAATTCGCTGAATTTCGTTAGCTTTAAATAAACTTGTAAGTGCAGAATCTGGTTCTTCAATTATATATTGAAGTTTACCAAGCTTGGCATAAATGATACCAATACTTTTTTTTGTGCTAATTTTTTCAGCAAGAACGAGTGCTTCTTCTAGTTTTTTTTGAGCTTCAAAATAATCGCTGCTTTCAATATCTTGTTGTGCTTGATTTATCTTGTAGTCAATGTTTATTTGAATGGCCTCAATATCTTCACTAATTTCATCTTGCGCTGATAAACTGAAGCTTAACAGCATAAAAATAAAGTATATATATTTATTTATCTGGGACATGATTCATATAACGATTGCCGACAAATATAATTATTTATTCGATAAAAGTTATTTTTTAGCCGATAAAAAGCAAATTAAATCAATGATTCTTTGAGAATAGGCAGTTTCATTATCATACCAGCCAATTATTTTTACCATATTTCCGATGACAGATGTCATCTGGGAATCGAATACACAGGAGTATGGATTTCCTACAATATCAATGGAAACGATGGGATCTTCTGTATATGCTAATACATTTTTTAAATACCCTTCAGAAGCTTTTTTAAAGGCATCATTTACAGTTTCTATACTAGCGGCATTTTCAACATTGAAAGTGATATCTGTTAATGAACCATTTGCCACTGGAACTCGAATGCCACATCCACCAATAACATCTGATAGTTCTGGGAAAATACGCGTTAGTGCTTTAGCTGCTCCAGTAGTAGTTGGTACTATGGACTGACCAGCTGCACGGGCACGACGCAAATCGCGATGCGGTTGGTCGTGTAGACTTTGATCTGTAGTATACGAATGAATGGTTGTTATATAAGCTTGTTTTATACCGCATAATTTATGAATCACATCCATCATTGGTGCTGCATTATTGGTGGTGCAGGAGGCATTTGAAATAATGGTTTCCGTACCATCTAGACTGGACTCATTAATACCTAAAACGATGGTTTTTATGGAATCATCTTCTGAAGGAACACTTAAAATAACCCGTTTAGCACCATTTGTAATATGATGTTCTAGAACGTCTTTTGTTTTAAACTTACCTGTAGACTCTATGACATAATCAACTTTGGGTGATTTCCAATCAATATTTTTAGGATGGTTTTCGTGAGATAATAGGATTTTTTCGCCATTAATAATGATATAGTTATCATCATGTGATATGGTTTCATGAAAAACACCATGAATACTATCATATTTTAATAAATGGCTCAGCGTTTTGGCGTCTGCTAAATCATTAATAGCAACAACTTCTAATTCTGGGTGGTTATGAAGCAACCTAAATACGCGTCTGCCAATTCTTCCAAAACCATTAATACCAATCCGAATCATTAATTAATATGTTTTTGAGCTTTGTAAGATGAGCGCACTAGTGCGCTACTTTCCACATGTCTGAAACCTAAATTTAGACCAATTTCTTTATATTCCTCAAATTGATCTGGCATAATAAAGCGCTTAACTGGTAAATGTTTTTTGCTAGGTTGTAAATATTGCCCAATAGTTACTACATCCACATCATTAGCTCGCAAATCGTGAAGGGTTTCAATAACTTCTTCGCGTTCTTCACCCAAACCGAGCATAATTCCAGATTTAGTTCTGCGTTGACCTTGTTCTTTTAAGTATTTTAAAACACCCATACTTCGGTCATATTTTGCTTGGATACGTACTTCGCGTGTTAAACGACGTACGGTTTCAATGTTGTGAGATACCACTTCTGGTGCTACATCTATAATTCTATCAATGTGTTGTTCAATCCCTTGAAAATCGGGAATAAGGGTTTCCAGTGTTGTTTCCGGATTCATGCGTCTCACAGCTTTTACAGTTTCTGCCCACATTATACTTCCCATGTCTTTTAAATCATCCCGATCAACACTCGTTAAAACGGCATGCTTAATTTGCATGAGTTTAATGGAGCGTGCTACTTTTTCAGGTTCGTCCCAATCTACCGTTTCTGGTCTACCAGTTTTTACACCACAAAAACCACAAGAACGTGTGCAGACATTTCCTAAAATCATAAAGGTTGCAGTACCTTCTCCCCAACATTCACCCATATTTGGACAACTTCCAGAGGTGCAGATCGTGTTTAGGCTGTATTTATCAACCAAACTCCGTAATTCTGTATATTTCTTGCCTGTAGGCAATTTCACACGCAACCATTTTGGTTTTGCTTGACGTTCAGGTAAAATATTTGAAATTGTTTCTGTTTTCATAGACTAAAAATTTCCGTTGCAAAGATACGAGATAAAAAATAAAATAGCTCCTAAAACGTAGAAAGGAACCAAATACTAAACCCAATTAAAAGTAATATACTTAATGTACTATATAACTTCATTAATGTAGAAGGTTGAAAGGCTTTGGGTGTATGCTTACTAATTATTAATTTATAATTTATAATAGCATAAAATGGAGCCGTTAAAAAAGATAAAATAGTGGATATTTTAATAAGGATCCCCATTTGAGAAACAAAACCAAATAAGATAATAATTGATCCTACAGTTAGTATTAGTAACCAAAAAATATAGCTATTAAATTTAGACTTATTTCCAAATAATTGCAAGGCTTTACTCATGGATCTTGGTGAGGCATCTAATGTAGTAAACGTAGTACTTAACATGGTTGTTAGTGCAGCAATACCAATAAGCCAATAAGCCCAATTACCAAGACTCTTGGTGTACATATTAATTAGTTGTGTAGCAAAAGTACTTCCAGAATCGCTAAAACTTTCATTAGATTTAAACATAATTAATGCACCTAAAGCTAAAAAACACATACCTATTAATACGGTTGTTAAATAGCCTATGTTAAAATCTAGCATACTTATTTTTTTTGATGTTTCTGGTTGTAATTTCTTTTTTTCTACAGCCCATAAAGAGTGCCAGACAGAAACATCAAGAGGTGCTGGCATCCATCCCATAAAAGCGATTAAAAATGCGATTTCGATGCTATTTGAGGGTAGATGTTGTGCTAAATTTAAAGGTTCTTTGTTGTGGTTTATAGCTAAAATTACCGCTACTATGGTTGTTATTGTTAAGAGTATAACAATAATTTTCATAAGCTTGTCTAAAAAAACGTATTTCCCTTTTACTAATAACCCGAAACACAGGATTAAAATAATAAGAGACCAATATTTGGTGGGCCAATCTATTTGAAATAAGGTGCTAGCAATGCTCGCAGTTACTGTTGTTACTGCCGTTTGTATGGTAAACATTGAGGCAAACGTTATAACTAAATACGCTAACAAAAGTCCTTTGCCTAATTTTTTATAGCCTTCTAACAAGCTTTCGCCAGTTGCTACTGTATATAGAGGGCCATATTTAAAAAAGGGATACTTAATTACATTAACGAGTAATAATGCCCAGATAAGTCCAAAACCAAATTCTGCTCCAGCTTTTGTAGATTGCACTAAATGAGAAACACCAATAGCAGCACCTGCAAATAAAAGGCCTGGGCCAATTTTTTTTAAACTTATTGTCATAGATTTATGATAATTTCAGCCAATAATTTTTTAGCACGAAGCAATTTAACTTTTACATTATTTATGGGTTCGTCAATTTCTTGAGAAATTTCTTTGTAGCTCAATTCTTGAAAGTATCTTAAATTAATAACTTCCTGATAATGTGGCTTCAGTTTTTTAATATCGCGCAGTAGTTTTGCTAAATTTTGTTCGGTAATTAGTTTGTCTTCAGGAGAAGGCGAATCGTCTAAAATATCTTGATAACCATCTTCATTGCTATGGGTTATGGTATCTGAAATGGAATTTTTTTGCTTCCGAATTAAATCAATGTGAATATTCTTGGAAATGGTAATCAGCCATGTTTTAAAACTGTAATCGCTATTATACGTTTCAATTTTATCGAATGCTTTTGAAAACGTTTGGATGGTAATATCTTCCGCATCATTTTCGTTTTTCACACGTTTAAGTTGAAAACCATACACGTTATCCCAAAACGTATCCAATAAAAAATTAAAGGCTTTTTGGTCGTTGTTTTTTGCGCGTTCTATGGCTTGGGTTATTTCCAATGTTTAGGTTTTGATATCAGGTTGGATATAAATATAGTCAATTGAAAAACAATTAAAAAGAATTCTAAAAAAGGAAGGAATGGCATTAAATCCCGTTCGTCTAATTTCTTTGATATGAATGATATAATTACAAACTGACAAATAAAACGTAAGCTTATAAAGACCAAAACTACTTCCCAATGAAATAAGAAGCTTAAAAGTGTTATTCCTGTTAACCAAAATACTAATTGCGATATGTAAAATAAGGCTAATATGGTTTTGTGACTTGTTTTGTAATGTTCGGCCGTTGTAATATGTCGTTTTTTTTGAGTAACCCAAGATTTAAAACTTGTTTTTGGGTTAGACATAGTAAAACTGTCTTTTGTAACACAAATACTGGTGTTGCTTGATGTCGCAATTTCATTAATAAATAAATCATCATCACCTGAACGAATGTGCATGTGTTTCATAAAACCACTTGCAGCAAAAAAAGCATCTTTTGTATATGCTAAATTTCTTCCAACTCCCATGTATGGTAATCCCATTCTAGCAAATGACAGGTACTGAATGGCTGTAAATAATGTTTCAAATCGGATTAATTTATTAAGAAAAGAGTTTTTAATTTTGGTATAACCACCATAACCTAAAACAATAGATTTTCCGCTTGTAAAATGGCTGCTCATTTGTAAAATCCAATCATCAGAAATCGGTTTACAATCGGCATCTGTAAATAATAGATGATTGTTTTTAGCTGATTTAATACCCAGCGTTAACGCATATTTTTTATTAGCCCAAAAGGCTTCGTTATTTTTAACGTCTACAATTTTAATATTTGAATGTTTTTCAGCGAAAGCTTCCATGACGTCCAATGTGTCATCATAAGAGGCATCGTTAATTAAAACAATTTCAAAATTAAGATAGTTTTGAGATATGACTGATGGTAGAAATTTCTTTAAATTTTCCGCTTCATTTTTTGCGCAAATTATGACCGAAATCGGAATATTTTTAGCTGTTGGATTGTTTTCTTTTTGAAACGCAAACGGACTAAAGAAAAAGAGATAATAACAAACCTGAAAACATGCTACTATTATAAAAGTATAGTAGAGAATGTCTAATATGAACATTAAAATTACGAGTGTTGAGGTTCGTTACAATTATCAAATTGGTCGGGAGATTTCCCGCAAAAACCACAAGCTTCACCTTCGGTGTTTAACATCGGGTTTTGACTAGCACAAGTACCAGCAAATTTCCCGTCTTTTTTTGCCCATATTTTAATAGCAATTCCTGCAACAGCAATTGCTAATAATGCTAATGTTATTAAAAAAAGTTTCATAAAATTTGTTTTTGCAAAGATACGGATTTTTAGAAATAAATAGACCTCGGTTTTCTTTAAAAAACCGAGGTCTATTTTATAGTTTAAATCGTGTTATTTATTCAGTGTAATTTCGGCAACCGAGTTTTCTTTAGTAGCAGTTAATGTACTACCTCTTTGTTCAATGGTAATACTTAATGCTAAAGCATCTTCTGTATAAGGAATCACTTTTAACTGTCTGTATCCTTCATTTAGAATACCTAAATTAACCATTTTATCTTCCAGCTCTGCCCAAATTTGATAACATTGTTCTTCTGGTAATTGTGGTAAAGAAACCACATCCAGCATAGATGTTTTTTCTTTTGGATTTATATAAGCTACCGTTTTAAGGTTTTTAGCACGATTATTACCGTTTATAATATACTTTTCGGTTTCTGGATTATTTAGTTGCTTCATCTGACGCATGATTTCGTCTAGACGTTTATTTTTCTGATCTAAATCGTCTAATCTATCATATATTTCGTCAGCAATTTTCTGGTTTTCAATTTTTAATAACTGATTTTGCTGAAAGAAAATATAAGATATGCCTGCAAACATAATAGCAACAACACTAGCTGCAATACTAAATTGGAACCATTTTTTACGCGCTATTGGTTTGTTAAGTTGAATAACTGGTGTTTCGGTATCAAGCGATTTTAAAATAGAATTTAAAATGACTTTAGGGGCTTCAATAGCTTGGCTATGTGCAACCAACTCTAGTTGGTTTTGCATGGTATTGTAAGCTTTTTCTACTTCAGGGTATTGAGAAATATAGGATTCTACGGTTTCTGTTTCATCTGAAGTCGTTTGGCCTAAAAGATATTTTTCTAGTAGGTCAGAATTTAAAAATGTAGTTATTTTATAATTCATGACTGTTTTGTTTCTGGATCGTAAATCTTTTTAAGTTCACGAAGTCCAATTTTTAATCTGGATTTTATAGTGCCAAGAGGAATGTCCAACTCATCACTAGCTTCTTGTTGTGTCATGCCCTCAAAAAAGAGCGCATGAATAACAATCTGATATTTTTCATCTAAAGAACTTAAATGCTTTTTAATGTCTAGTACGTCTTGATTTAAACTATCACTTGTTAATGTATATACGTCTGACGCGTCCATTTGGATTTCCTTTCCTGTTTTATTATTGTAGGAACGGACCTTGTCAATGGCTGTGTTATATGCAATTCTATATAGCCAAGTAAATAATTTGGCTTTTTTAGAATCGTAAGTTTTTGCCTTTTTCCAAACTTTGATAAAGGTTTCTTGTAAGGCATCTTGCGCCAAATCGGAATCGGTTAACACTTTGGATATCACACCAAAAAGCGCATCGCCATAGTTATCATATAATAATGATATAGCTTTTTTGTCGCCTTTTTTTAATAGGTGGACTATTTCGTCTTCTATTGATGTACTCAAAATGTTATTTGGTTGACGGTTAAAGATGCTTTTTTAATAAGCAACAATGGTTAAAGTTATATAATTCTTAGCAATTAAAGAATATTTACTTCAGCTTCAATATCAATATGAAATAAACGTTTAACAGTAAGTTGAATTAATTCGGCTAGTTTAAGAATGTCTGAACCTTTAGCATTGCCATAATTTACAAGTACTAATGCTTGTTTTTTATGAACACCATAGGTATCAAAACGCTTGCCTTTAAAACCTGCTTTTTCTATCAGCCAACCTGCAGGAACTTTTACCTCTAAATCTGAAATAATATAACCTGGTGCATCTGGAAATACCGATTTAAGTTGATTATATGCTTTTATAGAAATAACAGGGTTTTTAAAAAAACTACCACTATTTCCAATCTCTTTTGGGTCTGGTAATTTACTTTGTCTAATGGCTATTACAGCTTTTGAAACATCTTGAATAGTTGGGTTTTCTATTTCCATCTCTGCTAATTGAGCAGAAATAGCACCGTAATTTGTGTGAAGTTGATGTGTGTTTTTAGTGAGCTGAAATGTAACACTACAAATTATAAATTGTCCTTTAGCTTCTTGTTTAAAAACAGAATTTCTATAATCAAACCTACAATCTGCTTTATGGAACGTTTTGATTTTATTTGTCCCAATTTCTAAAGCTTCACAAGACACAAAATTATCTTTCAATTCTATGCCATAAGCACCAATATTCTGGATAGGAGCAGTTCCAACATTTCCAGGGATTAATGATAAATTCTCCAATCCGCCATAATCATTATTTAAACACCATAAAACAAAATCGTGCCAGTTTTCGCCAGCATTTGCCTTAATCTTTACGGTGTTTTCATCTTCGGAAACAACAATAATTCCCTTTATATTAACATCAATTACTAAAGCATTCATGTTTTTTGTTAATAGCATATTACTGCCACCTCCTAAAATGAATTTTTCGGGATAATTTGGTAAGCTTAACACCTTTTGCAAAGCTGCAACCGTATCTACAGACACAAAATGCTTGGCAGTTGCCTCTAAACCAAAGGTGTTAAACGGTTTTAATGATATGTTATGTAAGATTTGCACTAATCTTTATAGACTTTTAAGGCTTCTTTTAAAATGTTTACGGCTTTCACTAAACTTTCTTTTTGAAGTACATAAGCAATGCGAATTTGATTTAAACCTACACCTGGTGTTGAGTAAAATCCAGCAGCAGGAGCTACCATAATAGTTTCGCCATCTACATCAAAATGTTCTAATAGCCATTGTGCAAATGCATCGGAATTCTTTATTGGCAATTCTACAATACAATAAAAAGCACCTTTTGGTTTGGCTACTTTTACGCCGTCTATTTTTTCTAACTCAGAAATTAATATATCACGACGCGATACGTATTCTGTTTTTACTTCATCAAAATAACTTTGTGGTGTTTGTAGTGCAGCTTCACTAGCAATTTGTGCTAAAGTAGGCGGACTTAAACGTGCTTGTGCAAATTTTAAAGCTGTTGCTATAACATCTTTATTTTTAGAAACTAAACACCCAATTCTAGCGCCACACATACTATAGCGTTTGGAAACGGAGTCTATCATTATGGCATGTTCCTTTAAGCCTTCTTCTTGCATAATAGAGTAGTGTGTAATACCATCATAAGCAAACTCACGATACACTTCATCGGCAATTAAGAAAAGATCATGTTTGATAACAATTTCAGCTAATTTTTTAATTTCCTCTTTGGTATATAAATATCCTGTAGGATTTCCAGGATTGCAAATTAAAATAGCTTTTGTTTTTGGTGTAATCAGTTTTTCAAATTCTTCAATAGGAGGTAAAGCAAAATTATCTTCTATTTTTGAAATTACAGGTACAATATTAACACCAGAAGCTGTTGAAAATCCGTTGTAATTTGCGTAAAAAGGTTCTGGTATAATAACTTCATCACCTACATCCATAATACTTCCAAATGCAAATAATAAGGCTTCACTACCTCCTGTTGTAACAATAATATCTTCTTTTTGTAAATGAATATCATGTTGACTATAATAATCAGCAATTTTAGCTCTGTATTCATCAGATCCTTCTGATCTGGTATATGCTAAAATTTCTAATGAATTAATTTTTACAGCATCAAGAGCAATTTCTGGAGTTTTAATGTCTGGTTGACCAATATTTAAATGGTATACTGTTTTTCCTTTTTTGTAGGCATTTTCTGCAAACGGAACAAGTTTTCTAATAGGCGACTGTGGCATTAATGCGCCTTTTTGAGATATTTTTGGCATGTGCTTATAGTATTAAAGAAGCAAAGTTCTGAAAATTATATTGATTTAATTGTTAAAAATAGGTTGTAATTATAGATTTATCAGGAATATGTTGTACTTTATAGTGTCTTTCAGAGGTAACAGATGAAACGTTCTAAATTTATTTTGCTGGTATTTACACTCTTGGTTGTTTCTAATTTACACTCTCAAGAGCAAATGTTTCAGTTGCCTAACGGAAAAACTACCGATAAAATACATTTTCAATTAATTAATAATCTCATAATTATTCCTGTAGTTGTAAATGGTATGCCGCTCTCTTTTATTTTGGATAGCGGTGTTACCAAACCTATTTTATTTGATAACCTAAATGGTTTAGAGGTTTTAAATTTAGAAAATAAGGAAACCATTTTTTTAAAAGGATTAGGTGAAGGTTTGGTTGTTGAAGCTGTAAAATCCACTCAAAATAAACTTGAAATTGGTCATGCTGTAAAATACCAACAAACCATATATGCTATATATAATGGTAGTATGGATTACACACCTAAATTGGGTATTCCTATACATGGAATTATTGGTTATGATGTTTTTAAAGATTTTGTAGTTGAAATAAATTACCGATCCAAATATATTAAACTATCAAAGTCAGAGAATCAAAAAGAAAAAATCTGTAAGAAATGCGAAAAAATACCATTAGAATTCCACAACTTTAAACCCTATATGTTAGCTCAAGTTACTATTGAAGGGAAACAAATTCCTGTAAAAATGTTATTAGATACTGGAGCTAGTGATGCCCTTTGGTTGTTTGAAGATGGTTCTCAAGATATTGTATCTACAGATAATTATTTTGATGATTTTTTAGGCTATGGATTAAGTGGAAGTCTCTTTGGTAAGCGTTCTAAAGTTCAAGCATTAACTATCAATTCATTTGTGTTAAATGAATCGTTGGTTGCTTTTCCTACTGGTAAATCTATTGAGACACTAAAAAAAATAAAAGACCGAAATGGAACCATTGGTGCCGAAATTTTAAATAGATTTCATGTAACTTTCAACTACCAAGAATCCTACATGATATTAAAAAAGAATGCGAATTTTAATAAAGCATTTAGTTATAATAAAAGTGGTATTGATATAGAACATCGAGGTGTTAGACTCATTAAAGAGTATTATTACCTATTAACTAATGGTAGGCTAACTTTTGCTGAAAATAATAGTGTAATTCATGTTAGTGATGAGAAGAACATAAAAGAAAGTTATAGGTTAAATGCCGCTCCAGCTTTTGAAATTGTAAAGTTAAGACCCAATAGTCCAGCACAATTAATAGGGTTGCAATTGGGAGATATTATTCTGGAGGTAAATGGTACAGATGTTAAAAAATATTCACTACAAGAAGTTATGCACCTTTTTAAAGGTAAGGATGGAAAAAAAATGAGTGTCTTAATTGAACGTCAAGGAAAGCAATTTTTATATAAATTTCAGTTGGTGGACCTATTAAACCAAAAACAGCCTTGATTTCTCAAGGCTGTTTTTAGAATAATATTAGAATCGATAATTACTGATTCATAACACTACTACTTTTCTTTTCTAAAACACTTGTTTTACTTGGGTCAATTACTTCGCCTTTTATTTTAAGTGCAATGGTTGGTGTGTCAGCATTTGAAAGTACCGTAATTGTTTTACGAATTGGGTTAACACGATTGGTGTCATACTTTACAGAAATTTCGCCAGTTTTTCCTGGAGCAATTGGACCTTCAGGTTTTTTTGGAACTGTACAGCCGCAACTAGACTTTACGTCTGTAATAATTAATGGTGCATCACCAGTGTTGGTAAACTCAAATACACGAACACCATCAGCGCCTTTTTCAATAACGCCATAATCGATAGTTGTTTCTTTAAATTCGATTTTTGCAACTTTGTCTTGTGCATTAGCGGCAAAGCTAATAAGTCCAACAAATAATATAGTAATTAAATTTTTCATAATTTTTATGTTTAATTCGGTTGTAAACTTACTCACTTTTTATTCATTTTGCAAAATTTTTAGACGTACGACATAGTTATATTAATGTTAAACATGAATATAAGGACATAATACCTTCAGATAATTTTACTGAAAAAAGAAATATAAGTACTTTTGTATGTTATATTTCAAAAACTATTCCAAAGTATGCAAATTCCATCAAAATATGATGCAAGTCAAGTAGAGAGTAAATGGTATGATTACTGGATGAAACATAATTATTTTCATTCCAAACCAGATCATAGAGAGCCATATACCATTGTAATTCCACCTCCTAACGTTACTGGTGTGCTTCACATGGGACACATGCTTAACAATACCATTCAAGATGTTTTAATTCGTCGTGCACGTTTACAGGGTAAAAATGCTTGTTGGGTTCCTGGAACCGATCATGCATCTATTGCTACAGAAGCTAAAGTGGTTGCCAGGTTAAAAGAGCAAGGAATTGATAAAAACGACTTAACACGTGACGAGTTTTTAGCACATGCTTGGGAATGGACACATGAATATGGTGGTGTTATTTTAGAACAACTTAAAAAGTTAGGCTGCTCTTGCGATTGGGATAGAACGAAGTTTACCATGGATCCGGACATGTCGGAATCTGTAATAAAAGTATTTGTTGATTTATATAACAAAGGCTTAATTTATCGTGGTTATCGTATGGTTAACTGGGATCCAGAAGCTAAAACGACTTTGTCTGACGAGGAAGTTATTCATGTTGAACAACAAGGGAACTTATACTATTTAAACTATAAAATTGAAGGCAGCGATGACACGTTAACCATAGCTACCACACGTCCAGAAACCATTTTTGGAGATACCGCTATTTGTATCAATCCGAATGATGAACGCTTTACACACTTAAAAGGTAAAAAGGCAATTGTGCCAATTTGTAATCGCGTGATTCCGATTATTGAGGATGACTATGTAGATATTGAATTTGGAACAGGTTGTTTAAAAGTAACACCTGCTCATGATGAAAATGATAAGAATTTAGGAGATAAACACAATCTTGAAGTTATAGATATTTTTAATGATGATGCCACCCTAAATAGTTTTGGCTTGCATTTTGAAGGCAAAGATCGTTTTGTTGTTCGTAAAGACGTTGTAAAAGAACTTACAGAAAGTAATACACTAATTAAAACTGAACAGCATTTAAATAAAGTTGGAACGTCGGAACGTACCAAGGCTGTTATTGAACCACGATTATCAGACCAGTGGTTCTTGAAAATGGAGGATTTAGTAAAACCAGCCATTGAAGCTGTTTTAGGTGAAGATGCTGAAATTAAATTATTCCCGAAGAAGTTTGAAAATACCTACAGACATTGGATGGAGAATATCCGCGATTGGAATATTTCCAGACAATTACTTTGGGGACAACAGATTCCAGCCTATTTCTATGGCGACGGAAAAGAAGACTTTGTGGTTGCTGAAACCGCTGAAGAGGCATTAATAAAGGCGCAAGAAAAAACAGGGAATTCAAATTTATTGTTAGCAGATTTACGTCAAGACAAAGACGCACTAGATACGTGGTTCTCATCTTGGTTATGGCCAATGAGTGTTTTTGACGGTATTAGAAACCCGGAAAATGAGGAAATAAAATATTATTATCCAACCAACGATTTAGTAACAGGTCCAGATATTTTGTTCTTCTGGGTAGCAAGAATGATTATTGCTGGTTACGAATATAAAGATGAAAAACCATTCCAAAACGTTTATTTAACAGGTTTGGTACGTGATAAGCAACGTAGAAAGATGAGTAAATCTTTAGGGAATTCACCAGACGCTTTAAAGTTAATTGATGATTATGGTGCAGATGGTGTTCGTGTAGGTTTATTATTAAGTTCAGCCGCTGGAAACGATTTAATGTTTGATGAGGCACTTTGCCAACAGGGAAAAGGATTTGCCAATAAAATTTGGAATGCCTTCCGTTTAGTAAAAGGTTGGGAGGTAAGTGATACAATTCCACAACCAGAATCTAGCAAGATTGCGTTAGAATGGTTTGATGCAAAATTCCAAGAAACCTTAATTGAAATTGAAGATCATTTTAGTAAATACCGTTTGTCTGATGCTTTAATGGCGACTTATAAATTGATTTGGGACGATTTTGCGTCTTGGTTATTAGAAATTGTAAAACCAGCTTACCAACAACCTATTGATGCTAAAACACTGCAAGAGGTTATTGAGCAATTTGAAAATATATTAAAAATATTACATCCATTTATGCCTTTCCTAACGGAAGATATCTGGCAATATATGGAAGAACGCACACCTGAAAATGCATTAATTGTAACAGCATGGCCAGAACAAAAACCAGTAAATACGGAATTGATTACCGATTTTAGCTTTATGCAAGATGTGGTTTCGGGAATCCGAAATATTCGTAAGGACAAAAACATTCCGTTTAAAGATGTCGTTGGGTTTTCAGTCATTAATAATGATGCAGTTTCTAAATCTTTGGATTCGGTTATTATCAAGTTAGGAAATTTAGAAGCCATAGATTATGTAGATGGAGCCGTAGATGGAGCTTTGACGTTCCGTGTTAAATCCAATGAATATTTTATTCCAATTGCAGGTGCTATAAATGTGGAGGAAGAAATTAAAAAGCTTGAGGACGAATTAAAATATACTGAAGGTTTCTTAAAATCCGTTCAGAAGAAATTAGCAAATGAGCGTTTTGTTGCAGGAGCGCCAGAACAGGTAATTGCAAATGAACGTAATAAAGAAGCCGATGCTTTGGCAAAAATAGAAACGTTGAAAAGTAGTTTAGCCAGTTTAAAATAATGACAAAACGAACCGTTTATTCCTTATTAGCTATTATATTAGTTTTTGGTGTTTACGGTTATGAGTTTTTTTTAAATAAAAAAGAAGAACAAGTAATTGTGGATTCTGGTCGCGAGATTAAGGAGCCTACAGTTGCTTTTTTTCTTCCTACAAGTACAGCAGGACAAATAATACATCATCAAGGTTATTCTTTAAGTTATAGCGAACCGCATGAACAAGCCGAATGGGTTGCTTACGAATTAAAAAAAGAACACCTATCGCAAACTAACTACGAGCGACCGTATTTTGAAATAGATAAAGCCGTAAAAACAGGAGCAGCTAGTTGGCGAAATTATAAAAATTCGGGTTATGACCATGGGCATTTATGTCCAGCTGCAGATAGACGTTTCAGTAAATCAGTTCACGATGAAACCTTTTTAACCAGTAATATTAGTCCGCAAAATCACGACTTTAATTCGGGAATTTGGAATACATTGGAACAAAAAACACGCTATTGGGCTTCTAAATATGATGGTGTTTATGTAGTTACAGGTGGTGTTTTGGAAAGGGATTTAAAAACTATTGGAAGCGAAAAAGTGGCCGTTCCAAATCAGTTCTATAAAATTGTTCTAGACTATAACGATGGGAACCCAAAGGTGTTGGCTTTTTTAATGCCTCATGAAAATTCCAACAAACCACTTTATACCTTTGTCGTATCGGTAGATACTGTTGAAGCGCTTACAGGAATTGACTTTTTCCCAGAATTAGATGATGTTCTTGAATCAAAAATTGAAGCATCAATCGCATATAAAAATTGGCAATTTTAAATTTTTAAACCGATTATTTCATTTTACTAAAAATACCATTCCAACGCAGTTTTCTAATAAAGGCACCTTGTTCTTCAGTAACCAAAGGTTCTATTTTGTTATTCTTCGCTTTAAAATAGCCAGCCATATAATCTTTAAACAGAGGAAAACTACCTTTTTTATAAGCTAATTTTAAAGCAGATATAAAAGTAATTATTAAGCCATAACGCATTTTGTACATAGCTTCACCTTGCAAATATTTAGATGCTTTATTATAGCTTTTCCCAGTTGGTTTTAAATGTTTGACGTGTAAAATTTCGTCGGTTAAAATGTCCCAATTGTAGAATTTGGCTAGTAACTCATCAACAGTGTCCCAACCCATGGATGGTTTTAGTTTGCCAATTTCTAAAAAGCAGTTTTTTCTATAGGCTTTTAAAGCACCGCGAATATGGTCTTTTCGGGTTAGGTTTTCAAGAACCCATTTATTGTTTTCTTCTATATAACAAAACCCAGAAGCCATGCCAAGCTTATCATTAGCTATGAAATGTTTTGCTAATTCTTCTAAATAATTCTCTGGAAATATTAAATCGGCATCAAATTTACAAATCACATCATACTGGCTATCTAATGTTTCGTAGCCTTTATAAAACGCATTAATAATTTTGCTTCCCGGTAAATGCTGGTTGGATGATATGCTGTTTACTAGTGAAATCCAGTTGTATTTTGCAACGAAACCTTCAACAAGCTGTTGGGTATTGTCTGTAGAATTATCATTAACTACAACTACCTTTTTTGGTAAAAGGGTTTGGTTTGCCAGTGAAACTAACGTTTGTTTAATATAAATCTCTTCGTTATGTGCTGGAATGATAATATAGAAATTCAAATTTTAAGATTTAAGGTTCAAAGTTACAGAATAATCATAGCCAATTGGCAAGCATGAAATTTATAATATTACATTCTTTAGAATTTAATTGTCAAAATCAAATACGCTCTGCATAAACAATATAATACCTAGGTGTAAACCAACGTAAAATGGGTCTGATGCCTATTTTTTTTGTTGGATTAGTCCATTTTTCTCGTGCTAAAATTTTCCAACCTGCTTTTTCTAAAAGCCAATCAAATTGCCAATCCTCAAATTCGTGGTAGTGTCTGTCCCACATATCAGTTTTGCTTCTGTATGCTGGCGAAAACCATAAACGAAGTGGAATGCTTGCAACTAATTTGTTAGCTTTAATGCTTTGTAAAACGGTAAAAGGGGATAGTAAGTGTTCAAAAATTTCAAAAGCCGTAACCACTTCAGTGTTCGAGTTTTCAAGAGCAGTTGTGTTTAAATCTAAATCTTCACCGGTTGTATTCTTGACCTGATAGCCTAGATTCTTCATGATAGGTGTAAAGGGATTTTCAACACCTAAATCTAAAATATTTGAATCGGTTGAAATGTGCTTTTGAAGAAATTCAGCAGTATGTTTAAAGCGTTTATTTGGATACGTTTTTTCGTACATCTTTTGTTTTCAATAAAAAAATGGAATTGTTTTGAATTAATATATATAAACCATAGCATTAATATGCATGCCTGCACCAACACTAGCAAATATAATAACATCTCCCTTATTGATGTGTTGATTTTCCATTTTGTCATGCGTGATTAAATCGAAGAGCGTAGGAATAGTTGCTACAGAACTATTTCCAAACTCTTGAATACTCATAGGCATAATGCCTACTGGAATGTCTGTTTCATATAATTTGTAGAAGCGTTTTAAAATAGCTTCATCCATTTTTTCGTTCGCTTGATGAATAAGTATTTTTTTGACATCTTTAATAGAAACACCACTTTTATCCAAGCAGGTTTTCATAGCTAATGGCACATTGGTTAAGGCAAATTCATAAATTTTTCTGCCGTCCATTTTTATATATCGCGTATCGCTACAAAGGTCTTTATTATTGGAATTACCAAAATATAGATAAAAAGCTTCGTCATAGGTGTAACTAGCGGTTTCATGTGCTAGAATTCCGCTATTGTCATCTGTTTCTTCAATAATAGTTGCGCCAGCACCATCACTATAAATCATAGAATCACGATCATGTTTATCTACAACGCGAGATAAGGCTTCTGTTCCAATAACCAAACAGCGTTTAGCGATTCCAGCTTTTATAAATGCATGTGCCTGAATTACGCCTTCTATCCAGCCTGGACAACCAAATAGAATGTCGTAAGCCACACATTTTGGGTTCTTAATACGTAAATTATGTTTTATTCTAGAAGCTAAACATGGTAAAAGATCACTTTGAATAGTGTTATGTTTTACATCACCAAAGTTATGAGCTACAATGATATAATCTAACGTTTCTGGATCAATATTGGCGTCTGCAATTGCTTTTTCAGCTGCAAAAAATCCCAAGTCGGATGTGTTGAGATGTTTTTCTGCATAACGACGCTCACCAATACCTGTAATGGCTTTAAATTTTTCAATAATAATGTTATTCTGTTGCTTAATTGTTGAGCCGTCATTATTTAGAAATTCATGCTCATTAAAGCCAGCGTTTGTTTGAATGTCGCTTGGCACAAAACTGCCACTTCCTGTGATTCTTATAGCCATAGATTTACATTAATTTATTGGGCAGTTACTAAATTAAGTATTAAATTTTTCTTAATAACTACTACATGCTGTAATTGTTGTTTTTTTTATGAATATGATAAAAAAAACGCTTTCTATTTATTTATCATTAAAAATAAAGCCTTCAATTACGAAGGCTTTATTATAACTTATTGCGTATTACGCTTCCATGTATTCTTCAATTGGTGCACAAGTACATATTAAATTACGGTCACCATACGCATCATCAACACGTCTTACGGTTGGCCAAAATTTATTGTCACGTACATATTCCAATGGAAATGCTGCCTGCTCTCTGGTGTATGGCATAAGCCATTCGTTAGCAGTTATCATATCTAATGTGTGTGGCGCATTTTTAAGCACATTATTCGTGTCGTCTTTTGAAACCGCTTCAATTTCTTTTCTAATAGAAATCATAGCATCACAAAAACGATCCATTTCAGCTTTACCTTCACTTTCAGTTGGTTCAATCATCAACGTTCCTGCTACAGGAAAAGATACAGTTGGCGCATGGAATCCATAATCCATTAAGCGTTTTGCAATATCGGTTACTTCAATACCATGTTCTTTAAAGGCACGGCAATCTACAATCATTTCGTGAGCAGCTCTCCCGCGTTCACCAGAATATAAGGTGTCAAATTGCCCTTGTAAGCGGAATTTAATATAGTTAGCATTTAAAATGGCAACTTTAGTAGCATCAGTTAAACCTTTTGCGCCTAGCATTTTAATATAACCATAAGAAATTAAACACACTAAAGATGATCCAAATGGTGCTCCAGAAATTGCTGAAATAGCATTGGTTCCACCTGTTTTAATAATTGGATTGCTTGGTAAAAATGGTGCTAATTGTTTAGCAACACAAATTGGTCCAACACCTGGTCCACCACCACCATGCGGAATAGCGAAGGTTTTATGAAGGTTTAAGTGACAAACATCTGCACCAATATTTCCTGGATTTGTTAATCCTACTTGCGCATTCATATTGGCACCATCCATATAAACTTGACCACCATTGTCATGAATAATTTGAGTAACTTCCTTTATAGCCGATTCATAAACACCATGCGTAGACGGATAGGTTACCATAATACATGATAAATTATCTTTATGTAATTCCGCTTTTTCACGTAAATCGTCTACATCAATGTTTCCTTTTTCAGTCGATTTTGTCACCACCACTTTCATACCTGCCATAACAGCACTAGCTGGATTGGTTCCGTGAGCTGATGATGGAATTAAACAAATATTTCTATGATGATCACCACGAGATTCATGGTAAGCTTTTATTACCATGAGTCCAGCAAATTCACCTTGTGCGCCGGAATTAGGCTGTAAAGATGTAGCTGCAAAACCCGTAATTTCCGTTAGTTGATCTTCAAGTTCTTTTAAAATAGTTAAATAACCTTGGGCTTGGTTTGCAGGTACAAATGGGTGAATAGTACTCCAATTTGGTGAGCTTAAAGGAAGCATTTCGGCTGCAGCATTTAATTTCATTGTGCAAGATCCTAAAGCAATCATTGAGTGATTTAATGATAAATCTTTACGCTCTAGCTTTTTAATGTAGCGCATTAATTCTGTTTCAGAATGATGCGAGTTAAAGACGTCAAGAGTTAGGAAATCTGAAGTTCTTTGTAAGGATTCCATCACCATATTGGTTTCTAAAATAGCTTTAATTACAACCGTTTCGCTATTAGCAACCTCTGCGAAAATAGAAACAATTTGGTTAGCATCCTTTAAGGTTGTTGTTTCATTTATAGAAATAGTAACCGTTTCTGCATCTGGATAATAGAAATTAACACTAGCTTTTTCTGCAATTGTTCTAACTTTTTCAGCATTAGCTTTAATTTTAATAGTATCAAAGTAAGCTGTGTTCATTTGACTGAAGCCTAATTTTTCTAACGCAGAAGCAATAGACCCAGCCGTATTATGTACACGATTAGCAATAAATTCTAAACCTTTTGGACCATGATATACGGCATACATTCCTGCCATTACAGCTAAAAGAACTTGAGCCGTACAAATATTAGATGTTGCCTTATCACGTTTAATATGTTGCTCACGGGTTTGTAATGCCATACGTAAGGCTCGATTTCCATTCATATCTTTGGTAACACCAATGATGCGTCCAGGAATATCACGCTTATAAGTTTCTTTTGTTGCAAAAAATGCTGCATGAGGACCACCATAGCCCATAGGAACACCAAAACGTTGTGTTGTTCCCACAACAACATCCGCACCAAATTTACCTGGCGCTTCTAATTTTACTAAACTTAAAATATCCGCAGCAACTGCTACTTTAATCCCGTTGTTATTTGCTTTAGAAATGAATGTTTTTATATCTGTAATTTGTCCGTCTTTTCCTGGATACTGTAACAATGCACCATAGAATTCTGAAGAAAAACCGAATGTGTCTTCATTACCAACAACTAATTCAATACCAATTGGATTTGCACGTGTTTCTAGGAGCGATAAGGTTTGTGGTAAAATAGTTTCTGAAACAAAAAATTTATTAACATTTGCTTTCTTTTGATCACGCGACCTAACAGCAAATAATAAGCCTATGGCTTCTGCGGCAGCTGTGCTTTCGTCTAAAAGCGATGCATTGGCTAATTCCATACCTGTTAAATCTGTAACCATGGTTTGGAAGTTTAAAAGCGCTTCAAGTCTACCTTGAGCAATTTCAGCTTGATAGGGCGTGTAAGCTGTATACCAACCTGGATTTTCCAAAATATTACGTTGAATAACCGCTGGTAAAATGGTTGGGTGATAGCCTAAACCAATATATGTTTGATAGGTTTTGTTTAGTTTTGATAATTCATGAATATGTGTCAAGTATTCTTGCTCACTCATGGCTTGATCAAGATCTAACTCCTTTTTTAATCGGATATCATCAGGAATAGTCTCATAAATAAGTTGGTCTAATGAGTCCACACCAATGGTTTGTAACATGCGATTTTGGTCTTCTTCTCTAGGACCAATGTGACGTTGTGCGAAAGCAGTTGTATTCATTAAATGTTGTGTTGAATTTAAGCTGCAAAATTACGGAATAATTCACGTTTCTTTGTTAATGAAAATGAAAGTTTTTAACCAATTAATGTTGTTATTAACACTTTGAGTATTTTTGTTTTATGCGTCTTGTTAAACAAATTGTAGATTTTTATATAAATAGTAGTATTCATGTAGCTTTATCCGTGTTTGCTTTAAGCTGGATAACACTAATTGAATACCAAATTCCTTTTGATACCAATGTACTATTTTTTATATTTTTTGCTTCTATTGTTGGTTATAACTTTGTTAAGTTCTTTGGGTTGGCAAAATTTCACCATAGAAGCTTATCAAATTGGTTGAAAATTATTCAAATTATGTCTTTGGTTTGTTTTTTAATTATGGGCTATTTTATAATCCAATTACAAACCAAAACCCTACTTTATTTAACAGCTTTTGCTTTAGTTACATTTTTATATGCTATTCCATTTTTACCTAAAAAACTGTATTTAGACAGACAAAAAAACTTAAGAAGTATTAGCGGATTAAAAGTTTATGTAATAGCTCTAGTTTGGGCAGGTGTTACGGTGTTAATTCCTTTAATTAATAATGATCAGCATGTAGATGTAATAGTCGTATGGTTTTTTATCCAGCGCTTTTTATTGGTGTTAGCTTTGATGCTTCCTTTTGAAATTCGAGATATGCAGTTTGATAGTATTAAATTGGCAACCATTCCGCAGAAAATTGGAATTTTAAACACCAAAATTATAGGTGTTTTGTTAAGCTTACTTTTTTTTGGAATGGAATTCTTAATGCCATCAATAGAAATGGGTAAATTACTAATCCAGTTAGTTATTACTGTTTTAATAATTATAAGTATACTTTTTGCTAGAAAGAATCAAGGAAAATATTATAGTGGATTTTGGGTCGAAGGAATACCTATTTTATGGTTGGCATTAATGCTCCTGTTTAGATAATTCTTGATTGAATTTCGTCTCAATTTCTTTCCGTTCTACAGTTTTCAAACAGTTCACTTTTGAACTTTTTACCGATTCTGAAAGCTTCGTGTTACGTTTAACATAAGCACGCGTAACATGGCACCATCCATAGCGTAACGTAAGTTTAAATTTCTCCCAACTTGTTGCTTCATTATATTGTGCTTTATCACAAATATATTGTGCTTCTTCGCACGTAATAAACAAAAATCTTTTTTTCATGCTGCTAATTAAACCATGTTTTTTCCATACAATCTGCCATAGCCGTTCGGGCTCTATGTACAATAACCCATAGGTTAGACGCTGTAATGTTTAATTCATTACAAATTGTTTCGGTTTCTAAACCTTCAATAGTTTTCATTTTAAAAACTGTTGCCTGTTTTTCTGGAAGTTTATCTAAACAATTATAAATAGCATCACCTAATTCGTCGTTTTCAAGAGTGTCTTGGGCGGTTTTATCAAACGGATCGGCTATTCGTTCTTCTAACCAGTCGCCTTCGTCTTCAGTGCTGTTGTAGGTCATTCGGACTTCAGCTTGACCTTTTTTAGAGTTTATTTTCCTGTAATGATCAATTATTTTTCGTTTTAAAATAGAAATGAGCCACGTACGCTCGCTCGCTTCGCCTTTAAAATTTTTCATGGACTTTAAGCCAGCAAAAAACGTATCCTGAACCAAATCTTTCGCTTTTTCTCTGTCGTTTACACGAGAAACAGTAAAGTTGAAAAGGTAATCGGAATACCGATCTATCCATTGATCTGGGTTTATAAGGTGTTTAGGCATAAATGTTTTTCAGCAATTTTTATCAAAAATAGACTATTTTTATAAGTCGATTGGTACTAATATTTAATTTCTGTCAATAGAAATATTAACATGAATATTATCAGATTCTATATTTTCATCATATTTTAAAACAAAATTTTCAATTTTATCTTCAATTAAATTACAGTCTACAAGGACTTTGCTCTGTATTAGTTTTTTAATTAAATCTTTTTTTGTGAAAATATAAGTTTTAGATGTGAATGATATTTTCTGTTCTAAAAAAGTCACTTTACAATAATATGATCCATTTTTTTTATCGTCAATGTATTTTAGAACTTGAATTCAACCAATAAAGGCAACTTTTAGCGAATAATGATATA